>Ga0157363_1003365_pt1 | contig 14449 bp, 4 predicted proteins | sample AttsexASBM1_FD_111477 | JGI IMG/M metagenome (GOLD analysis project Ga0157363, IMG submission 111477) | Fungus gardens microbial communities from leaf cutter ant in Ribeirão Preto, State of São Paulo, Brazil - Atta sexdens ASBM1 | ecosystem: Host-associated > Fungi > Mycelium > Unclassified ...
TATATATATATATATATATATGGAAACATTCTTTCAAAAATTTTATACAACGCCTTTTTCACAAAACGTTTATTGTTTCTCTCAAGTTTTAATAGAAATGGCTAGCACAGTCGGATTGTAATGAATTAACTTTTTGCTTTGAATATATGAGCTAGGATAAATAATAATTAAGAATGGAAATTATTTTACAAAAATTAGTACATTTATAAATTGTTGAAATTAATCTGGATAAAAATTTGTTTGGCTTTTATGCAACAATTCTAGTAATCCGTGCACATTTAATTTATACAGTTATTTCGCTATATTAAGTTCTATCTTGTGGAAAGCACGTTTGCCTTTTAAAAGAGGAAATTTGCAAAGGAAACCTAATAAATTCCTAGTGAGTTCGGCCCTTTGATTTTATTTTTTTTCTCTTTAAATTAAAGAGTATATTGTAAGACAAATAGTTTTTGCTTTATTTTCAAACAAATCCAATAGATGTAATAAAATAATTATTACATAAATAATTATTACATAAAAAAAGAATCATTTTAATTTATTTATATTTACGGTTAATAATGTAGTTTTTGCGCAATAATTTCTGTCCAGAATATTATTGATTATATCTCATGTATAATATAGAACTACACCTGTAAATAAATGGTTAATACAAAATTCCATTTACGAACAAAAAGCTCTATGATAATTTTTATCGAAATTGCCTAGAGAAAATAAATTTTAATTTTTTTTTGCTTATATCGTGTTAATCCGTTTGTATACGCAATGGGATTCACAATGCACCATCGAATGCGAAATAATGCGCACAATGGAACGTTACTAAATCCGAATCTTCTATCGGCGGAATTACAATACAGTGAATGGCAAAAGGTTACAGTGGCTATTTCTCTCGTTGAAAACCGAAGTTGCACAAGGATTCAATTCCACGGGACGGCAGGGAATCTACTTTGCAGTACACAGAGAACGACTAGAGAACTTCGTTTCGTAACTGAGAGTTGGTCTAATTTTGTAGAAAAGATTAGCGAAGAGCTAATAATCAGGTTATCTGCTTTAAAGCTTGCTTTTCCTATGTTTCTGCTCTGGTTATTCAGGTTGCAATGGATGCAGTGATTTATTTCTTGAATGCTACGTTGACCAAGATATTTGTTCCCAAAGAATTTGTCATGCAAATATCATTTTAAATATTCGATAACTATTGCATTTTTTAAAACTTATATGATTGTTTAATTTTTTATCAAACATGTCAACAATCCTCTCAAAAGTAATAGGTATTTGAATAACAATTTTACCAATGAAATGAATAAACGAAATGACCCATAAATCATGTCAATATCGATAACCTATCTTGCAATTTTTAATCTCAACACATTTATATCATTTTTTCGCTACGATCCATATTTCTTCTACACATCCATCTCGCAACAGTTGTTTCTCTGATGTTTTTGTTACAATATAACAATAAATTAATATATTGTCAAAATAATTGTTGTTTTATAATGAGTTAATTAAAAGAATATTTTGCTTTATTTTTATTATACTTTTATTAAAATGTTAGAAATTAACTTCGGTTAAGTTGTTTTGACAACACATTGTAGGTGATAAATATTGATTCTTTTATCAATAGACGAAAATAATTACAGAAAAATATGGAATATCTAGATCTCTTTTCTTAGTATGCATAAAAGTAAGTACTTGAATTGGCATAGGTACAATGTATAATTCATACAATACATTCTTGCAAGAATCCGATAATTGGATATACGAAGATGCGATTGAGAGTCCCATTCACAATACGTCTGGCTTCGATTTTCAATAGTTGGTTTTGACAAGCACTTACCTCTCTATACAATACTTTATAGGTAAAGGTACGATATGATAAACAGCATTACTATGACGATCTGATTTTTGTGTTGTATTTTACAAATACTGTTCAAGCTTCTTTAAAGAACTATGCGGTTGCTAGACAATTGACAATTGAAAATGACAAAGAATCTTATTTGTACATGGAAAGAACGATTTTTCTGAACTATCTAAAAAGAATCTCGCACTAATTTTATATGAAATAAGATTTCGATGAAATTAATTGGTTTTCTTATACATTGTAATTTATGATCTGTTAAATAAAACATATAAGACTATAAAGAGTAAAAAAATGAACGATTCTATCCTATTTGACTGACCTATAGTTGCTAAAATCTTATAATAAGATATTCAATAATTTCGAAACAATTGACCTAAAGTAAATAATATTATAAATATTATACTTTGAAAAAGTCTTAACAAGAGCTATAAGATATGTAAGAAGTAGAGATGACTATTCAAGACGATCTTGCCTGTCTTGACGATGTCCCAAAGTCAAATTGATAGATCCAGTGATTAGGTCTTCTTAAACCCTACTTTTATCTGAAATATTTGTTTGTAAAATTTAGAATTTTTTAGATATTTTGCCACCTTTTCATAGAGAGGAACTTTTTTTATTCCTCTCTTTAGCTAAATACAAATCTAAAAATAATTTTGTTGAATTACCAAATCGAAAGTGATAATAAAATCACGGAAAGAATGATTTTGCTGAACAAAATCGTACTTTCCATCTGTAAAAAATTAATGCATTCGATATAGATTTCTCACAAAGTTCGCAAATTATCCATACATAGTAAGTTACGATACGTAGTATTGCACAAAAACGCTCGTGGGCTCAATAAAGTTCGTATGGCAACTTTATCACGTTGACAATACAGCACTGGTTATTATACATTTAATAGCATTCATACAATAACAATGTCAGTTTGATCCACAGATGAGGGAAAGTTATTATAGCAGTCGGCTATAATTGGCAAGCGGATGCGTGCGTATATTAACTGCGCGCGTTGCACCTCGTTATCCCGCGCATTCGTTAAAATATAACTGAGAGTCGATAAAGTATGATCCTTTCAGAAACGAGTTGAAATCACGTTGTCGACGAATAACGCGCAAAATGCAACCACGAAATTATAACCGTTACGCGTGGCGTTTCTCTCTGAACTTTCGGAATAAGATGTTAATAAACGCAAGATTTCGCAGTGGAAAATCGAGTACTGCAAAGAACCAGCAAAAAGAGATCCCCAGGCAAAAACGACAACTTTTTCCTCTCTTGCGGCCTAATTATACGAAATCGTAATTTAACCAACCGCGATGGTACCGAGATTCCATCTAAATTCCGTACAGCGAGTTCTTCATAGATCGAATAACGAGCTACTAATGCACGGAGTAAAACGCGAGGATAAATATGATATCATAATTTTGCATATCGTGTACTTATAGATTGCTAATATGTATTTCATCCGTGTTTTAATATTATATTAAATTATATAAACTCAATTTCATTAAGCTGAGCGCATTAATATACAAAATCGTGATAATTTTATTTACGTTTATTTAATAACGCATAATTGAATTCATTTCATTGTGTCATTTACTTTATTTGCGGAAATGAGAAAATATGTTTTATCCATTTCGAAGCTGGCGCCGACGGTACATATAATTTATAGTAAGTAGCTATTCTCGGGTAAATGCAAAATGTTTTTCTAACCGACGGCTAATCAATATATCGACGTGATTATTAGTCGCGGCTTTAATGTTGCAGGACGCTTCCTTCGATTTTATTCATGTTGAAAGGAGTAATAATAATGGCTTTGGATGAATGCGATGTTCTATCGGTACAACCGCAGGTGCATTATTATTTTCCGAAGAGTACCATTGAATAAATCTCCCAGGCTTGGTTTTATTATCCGGTCCACGCGGCGAACCGTTTAGAAATCAACAAATCGACATCTATATAGGTAACACTAGCTACTCGCGGATCGATAATTTGTCGGGCCACTGATTGGAATTTGTTCATACATCACTTACTCCGGCTCGGAACCGCGTTGATTGTGAGATTTATCGATGCCGCGCGTCTATAACGAATTAAAAAATCAAGTATTATTGACCCGTTACGCCAGGCGTGTTTCGATTTTCGCTTGCGATGCAATCAGCGCTGGGGTAACGAGTTAACTTTTGGATGGCGAATTAAACGTTTTAATTTGCTGGCATCGAGCCGTTTGTTACGCTCTTGAAACGCGAAATGACAAGCATTGGCACCTGCACAACATTTACAGAAGTATCTTTCCGTTTTTTCTCTCTCCCGCTATATTTTTGTTTATACTTATTACATGTAAATTATTAATAGCAGATTCCTTAAAGGATGCTAAAATTTTCTCGCAGTCTTTTTATTTTACTGAAATTTCATATTTAAACAAAATTTTCGATAACGTAATTTGCTTTGCGATTATTTATACTTATATATTTACAGTTTCGAAGCTTAATTGGCTATTCTTTAATTACGAACGTTTCAATTTTTAATTATAAAATTAATTAAACATATCTGTAGATGCTATTACAATTTTTGTCAGAATAATATTGACATTAAAATTATCAAATTCTAACATAAAGGATTTTCATAATAGGAATTCTATGTAGGACACTGTTGCAGAATCACATTGACGTTAATTAAATGGCCACAATATGGATAAATTGCGCAAACTAGAAAGAAGGGAAAACGGAATGGCAATATAGAGACACGGTAGCAGAAAATTCCAGAAAAAGATACAGACAAACGTGGTGTTATTAACGGCAACGGCTTACGAACGTAAAACGCAAGATGTCTTCTGCTGTGGTTGTTCTGTCCACCATGTACCTTGCAAGCTAGAATTCATCTCGCCGCAAGAAACCCCGAGATTGCGATGGAGATTTTCGTTGTTAATTTAAATTAAGTTCGCTGTTTCTCTTGTATTCGCTCTGTTATAAATTTGCCATATAAACTCGAAGACCTCGCTCATGAATTTACCAAGAAGGTACAATGTGGAAACGGATAAAATAAAAGCGTGTAATAACGTTCGGGTACTGTCGGTACAGTAATTTGGAAACACGATAGACGACGCGTGCGCGCATATGCGTCCTGATTTAATATTATTTTCATTTTGCGAAATGAAACTTTTGACATAACAGACCGTTTTTTTTTCACGCATCTCTGAACATCGTGGTGTTCGCTCGTATTGTTCCCACGTTTCACACGTCGACGAGGATCGCCGCAGCGATTTCTCATGCGGTTAACGTTCGAAATATTCCTCCCTTTCTCCCCCGTCTCCATTCATTTACATTTTACATGCTGAAAAGTTGAGGCGACGTAGCGCATGCGAGATGGAACTTAAGCCCTAGTACTGGTGCCCTGTTTATATTAAAACACGCGAAAACGTCCGAGCGTGCAACATAGACGGGATTATGAGACGTGGACGCATTTAAAATTCAATGTGCTTTTACGCTGAAGTTAGATATAATATCATGGGTACTCAGAAAAAACTTGCTTAAAATATCCCCTCGTGATTCTGCATCGACGCACTCGAAGCTTTTAAAAAATGTCTTTGTGTCAAAATTAAACCTCTAAAGTATTTTATCCACTGAGAATGAAAAACATGTATACTTTCTACAAACGCATTTTACATTTTAGATTTTCAAACATTATTTTAAAACATTTATTTGACTTCATCGTTTTGAAGAATAAAAAAATAATTTTTCAAAGCGTGCTAAATAAAAAATTATCACTCTTTAATGCTTTTATTTTTAGTAGCAATTTTATTTGATCTTTATTAATCACTAGTTATTAATAATGATAGAAATATTTCTTTATGTCTATTCTTAATATATTAACATAGAAAATATTTTTATTTTTCCTTTGTATTATTAATACGATGCATAAATTGCGTGCATTCAAAAACTTCTACGAGTCCAAATCATAACTCGAAAAGAATAGTTTTTTAAGAGTTACAAAACGAAAAAAATGATAAAAATGATGTTTGGTTTTTATTTTTTTTTACCGCGACATTATTTAATCAGTCAATAATAATTTTCTGTCGAAAAATAATTTTTCTCAGAAAATTTCTGAGAAATTTAGTTTTTTTCAATTACTTATGTCATTTGTGTGATAAATGTATTTGCATAATATGTCTTTGAACAAAGACGTGTAATAGATTTCGGGCATGAGTACATATGGGAATGAAAATGGATAATGTCGTTGACGGTGGATGATCAGGCAGAAGGTGGCAAGAAGTACCATCGATTCAGCGCACAGTGCATCCGTATAATCCAGGCTATCCGCAAGTCGGCTTTTTATTGCTGAGGCGACTAATTTATCTCTCCAAACCCCGCCGGCGTTTCATACATAAATCCTACTGACCGCCTTCGTACTATCAATTGCGCACCGTTGGTTCGCATGTGCGATGTCTACCTGAAAAGTGACGTATCCAACTCGGATAGCTAGAAATTGATCTTCTTTGTATCGAAGAGTATGATCAGAGATTATTTTCCGGTCCTAACAAATGGATAATTCATTACGAGCATGATTTTAGAATAAAATTATTATTATTCTTTTTACGCGATTGTAATTAATATCTATATGTATATTAATGCTGAAAATATAAATATAGAACCTCTCACTAATTATATGAAAAAAAAATTGGTTATTTGTAACATATGAGATATTGATCAAAAATCTCTATATATAGGCATATCATATAATCATATAGGTGTCCATTAATTAAGGTTTTTGATTGATTTATATATCAGGATTATTAAAAATTATTTGAATAAATGAGTATTGAAAATACATATAAATAAAAATATCATCCAACACTCTATAATTACAAAATTAATTTGGTACATAATATTATATATTTTGATTAGAACAACATCAAACATTAAACAAGAAGCTGATTTCTTGAAGAAATGATATATATTTGAAAACAAAATTGAGATTTAAATTAGCAAAATGATACCGATCTTTTAGATTTGTTATATATTAACCTTTTTACAGAATCTTGAATCTTTACTTTATTTATTAATTTATTTGTAGAAACACGTTTATCTTCTTGACTGTCTCTCCTTAACTCTTTGCATATATACTTATCTTATTCTGTTTGACATGACATTATTCTATGTTTATTTAACGTTTTTGCCATTTTATCATAATCTTATTATCTTAATCTTATTATATAAGTTTTAATCAATTTATATTATTAATATTGATCCACGATTGTAGCTTATTTTAGCTTAATTTTGAACTCGCTATTTAAATATTCAATAAATATTGAAGAGAATTGATTTTTTTACTTTTGGACAATAGCCTCACGATGTTTGCAGATTTGATATTATTTAATTTTTTGATTTTATTATAAACGATTTTTTATTTGAATTTGATACTCATCTCAAGTTTAATTCACTTTAGGCAAAATATCGTGTGATACTGAAGATAACTTAAAATTATGATAAAGCGTCTGTTTTGTAATTTGTTTTTATTTAATATAATTTTATACACAAATAGTCTGTGTCGAGAGGCTTGCATTGGTTTATTTTTTAGTAAATGTAAAATTTTAAATATCTCAGAGCGGTGCATGAGAGAGGAGAGGTGGTGTATTTGTTTCGGCTATTCTATTAGTATATGTATTTGACATTATTACATATGGACATATATGGTTATATCACATATCTATACAATTAAAAATATCTATACAATTAAAAAAACGAATTGCATACAGTAAATAGAAGATATTTTTTAGTTCAATTAAACTCGAAATAGCAACTTCCAAATGGTGCAAAATCTGTCCATTTCTGATGGTTGTGCTAATGGAAAGTTTTAATTAACATCTCATAAACGACGAAATATCACAATTATAGCCAATTTGACTGAAATTATTTTTTCTATATGTAACTAATGCGAGATCTCTTATTCTAATTTTTTTATTCAACATTTAAATAATAAAAAAGTTTACATTTATTTTAAAAGAATTATTATGATTAAATAGAAATTTCAAGCTGCTTGAGAGAAAAATTCAATTAATTATAATTTATGTCGGACGTCAACTCGTCAAGCGGCTAATGCGATGAGTCATGCGAAAAATTACATTAGTTGTACCTGACGAAATTTCATGCGATTCCACGCACTGTTCAGCATACGCGTCCAGTTGCAACAACCGGTTAGCTACACTATCCATCCGCTTCGATTCTGGTCTGTGATGATGACATTGGCGGATGCATTAAATCCGAGGCGGAAATACGGGAGCTAAAATGTAACGAGAACATTAGCGGAGCGGTAGGTAGGCTTTTAAGTACTCACCCTCCTTTTGCTTCACTGCGGAACCAACACCTATTACGCGCTGCTACCACCGACGTCGACGTCCTTTCTATTTCACATACCGCATTGCCGCTACCTTAGCCCGATACGTGTTAACCTCTAGTTAAGGCTGTAGTTGTAATTGTACGTTGCCAGCCTTACTTAAGAACTGCAAGAAGTGGTCTAAGAAACTTCGTAGAACAACGAAAACCTAAATACTTTTTATCATTGTAGCAGACCTAATTAGCTTGGAAGATAATTCGAATTGTACTGAAAAGATATTATCTAAAGTCAAATTTATTACATATGTTTGTATAGAATAGATACTTTTAGATAAACTGATTGGAAAATATAATCAATATACGAGTTCGATAATTAATATTTGTCACTTAATGAAAAATCAAATTTAAATATTCTGTAAACTTTTATTTTATGTTTTTTATATAAAATAATACAATTTATTATTATATAATATTTAAAAAATATTATTTATAATATGCTCATAAATAAAACAATAATAAACAGATGGTTTCAATTGTACACGTATATATTATTTTTAACAGAGTATCTAATAATTACTTCATAACGAAGATTAAAATAAATACATAAAGATTATTCGTAAAATTTTACTCGTAAATATCAATTTTAAATTTATATAATTAAACATTCGTTAATTAGTGCAAAACTTGTTATTTATATATTTTTTATGACAATATAAAAATGTTATTATTAATATTAATAAATACAATAACATAGTATTATATAAATATCAGTATATAGGACATTTATTCAGTTTTTAAAATTTCAAAGTAAAGTATAAAAATATATTTTGTTCGAATATTATGAACATGATAATATGTTGTGTTTAATTTAAATTCATTAATTTAATTTTTAAAGCTAGAATTTGTTGAATATTTCTTGAACACAATTACGATAAATTAAAAAGCTCTGACAAGTTTAATTTCCTCAATAATCTCGACTTTTTTTATTTAATTAATTATTTTTTACTTAATTAATTTAGATATTTTATAATTCGCCGCACGTCGTCAATAAGTACATTCTCGGTAAAATTTGATCCCCTTTGAGGAAATTTTTTTCTTATTTCAAAGAATCTTATGCTTCGTATCCTTTTTAAAAATTTAATATTGTAAGACAATATCAAATTTTTAAATTTTGTACGTTTATATCAGTTTATATTTATTTTTTGTGAGTATTTATTATAAAGTCAAAAGGATTATAATGCATACAATGCGAATAGCGTTTCCGATTTAACATACTTTTCAGTTCGATCATCCATTTCTCTCTCACCCGCTCGGCTAATCCGACTGATACAGTAATGATTGATGAATGTCTGGCAGAGACACCGATTATCTCACGAAGGTTGGTGTATGTAAAAAAAAAAGTATGTCACGTAGGAAGAACGTTGGGATAAAATAAATAATTTAATGTATAATTCGAGTTGATGGAATTCACTTTAAAATTGTATTTTATTTTGTGATTTGTGTTGCATACTCTTCACGTGTCAATTAAAATAACAACACGCTTGATAATTTTACATTTTACAATGAAAACTTGATATTGTTTTAAATATTTATAAATATTAAAAAATATAAACGCGCGAACGTACACAACGTGCGCTTATATATTATAAAGAATATATGAAATGAGAAGGTTTTATAAGAGAGGATAAAAAAATATTTAATCCCAAAAATTCTGTTTGATGTTTTGAAATAAAATTTGAAATACAATTCGGGTTTTATCATGTATTTTATCTTTTGTGTAGAAAAGTAAATCTAAAATTTCTCTCTTTTAAAAATCTATTGTATTTTTATCTAAACTTATTCTTATTTAAACTTATTGTCCATCCATGCATAGCAATCTTATTACAGTATATATAGTATATAATATATATATTATATATATATACTATATTATATATATATATTATATATACTAGTATATTGTATATACTAATTATACAGGCATACAAGACAAAATTTAATATTTAATTTAAAGATTAGATTATAGTATTCTTATATATTTTTACTCTTTAAAATTGAATTCAATGTTCAAATCGGTCCATCACGATTTTTTTTATCGAACAAAAAATAATTTTTTTAGAATTATTTATAACGCTTTTTGATATGCAAGCTGAGGTAAAAGATAGAAAATAAGTTCAACGATGCAAGCTTGAAAAGTTAATGTGCAAGCTGGTAGGTAAAAATTCTAGAAAATTGAGCTATTTTCCGTCAATAAAAATATTGGACGTGATGGAACAGTTTAGACATTGGATTCGGTTTTAGAACATCACAAAATACAAGAATACCATAGTTTAATCTCCGAATAAAAAAAATTTTTTTGTGTGCCTGTGTTATCTTTAGTACATACACTAAGTTGTTATATGATTGAAAAAAATTTTTTGTTTTATCCAACTTTTTAAATCATTATAATAGCATTGCAAATATATAGTGGCAAAAGTATTATAAATTTTACATCCAATTTGTGAAAAAAGTTTATTTCATTAGTGCTTGCGGAGAAATGAAGAAACTATTTCTCTTGACAGCCTAAATGGCTTAATTTTATACAGGCTTATCGTACTGTTTCTATTCGTTCTCGTCTTTTTCCTCAAATTATGAAATGTAGAACATGTAGACCAAGGGAAATCGCCAGTACAGTAACGTGCTTCAATCTAGAGAGAGTCTTTTTCCAAGTAACTCTAGTTATCTCGCAGAGACTACAGTTTTGCATAATGATTATTACCTTCTTCAGATGTGTAACCGTCTGTATCCTTTTCTACATTTAAAGTATATTTTAATTACTCACTACATGATCTCGATACGATTGCAAACTATTGAATTAAGAAACAAGGAGACTTATCAAGATAATTACACTATTTAATACGAAAATTTCTTTCTAGAAAAAAATATTTTTTTTTTTATGTTTACATTTAATATATAAAAGATGAAAAGATGAAAGATTATTCAATATTCTTGTCCTCTTTCAAACATCGTAAGTAGAAACAAGATATTCTTATTATTACTATAAACATATTGCTTATTTTATAAACCGAAATTGTGATACATTGCAAATAATGAATTAAAAATTCTTAATCTGTCACGATTGTATGAAATGAAATTGTTTTGGAACAATTCGTGAAAAACCTTCAATTTTTTACATAATTTATAAATTTACCGCCCTGGAAACTTGGGCGACAACGCAAATATGTTCCTACCTATTGCACGTTATATCTATATTTAAGCACTGTGCCGGATAACGCGCTTTCTACCATTTAAGCGAAACGTACATCCTACACGCTATGTAAATGGTACCGCGCGCGCGCGCGCGAGAGAGAGAGAGAGAGAGAGACAGAGGGCCAAGAACATATACTGAATAGGCGGTAGCTAAATATCAGGATTCCGTAGTAAGTAATGTAAATGTATTCGCACGATTCCGCCGCGCAGAAGCAGGATTTCAAACACTGGGTGCAGAATACAACTGCAAATTGAAATACTCGTGGCGCCACGTGGCTATACCGTGTACACGTCAAGTTCTGACGCGTACCAATGTTGAAGTGGACGTTAACCAGGAATTTATGTAGCCCGTCTGAGCAGATAACATAATTAATTGTAGGAATGACGATGTGAAACCATAAACTAACACAAAAAGCTTGAAACATAAAGCAAAAGATTTACTCTTTTTGCTTAAGTTTATCCGATAATAACAATGTTTAAAATATTCATAATTTATTTAAAATTAAAGCATGATTAATAATATTCTTTAACAAATGAAATTGTATTAATATGACTAATTAATAATTTAAAAAACAACTATAAAATGTTATCAACAACTATAAAATGATTAGAATTGAATGTCATAATTTTTAAAATATACATTAATCTTATTTAGATTAACAACAAAGAATTATTTTTAAAAAATAATTAAAAGCCACTTGTTATGATTATAAGACAAAATTAAGACAAGACTTATTTTTTTATGCTTTGGGATATAAGTCGGGTAGTATTTATTCGAATCGAGTTTAATTGTTACGAGTACTATAGATGATTAACTCTACATTGTGTATAACAAGGCTAACTATTTAAATTTCATTCGAATCGACCGATGAGCAAATATTTATTTGTAGATATATCACGTTTTCTATCTTTAGCCAGATAGTTTTATAAACATTTGTCACGAGCAATTGAAACGTGTCCGTCCAACGATATGATCGATCGATCCATTTTTCATCCATCCAGTCCGAGCGTATATCCTGAACAATTCTAGTATAAAATAGCACCATGTAGGATAGGATTACAAATCAAGATATTAATCAACGGACAGAACATTAATTTTATGCTTACACGTGCAATTTTTAAAGCGTAATGAGACGGTAATTGATTTAACGGAAAAGTCCAATAAACCGGATATTGTTAATTATGGAAGAAACGATAATAAAAATTTATTTTTTGCTAATGGCAGAAACATTAATCAACAGAGTAGGGCCCTGCGATGTGATCATAATTTTTTAATTGAGAGTGTCTGTTCCATTCGAATTTTACAACTTCGACGAACTCCGTGAGGTCGGCGGCGGCGCAGCGGTGACGAAGCGATCGACTGCTCGAATTCCAAATACGAACTTTTTAATTACCGCTCGTGGGAATAATGGATTCCGATAAATAATGGTAAAGCAGTTTTCACCGTGACGGCAAACAAGCGTGGAGGAAAAAGCGGAGCGACGACAATGAACACTTACCGTGTTTACGCACGGCGAAAGGCCGACGTCGAAATAATAGATGTGTTCGAATTCAAGCGGCTTTTAAAACAATTCCAAGCACAGCCAATTGCCCGTATATCGAAATCGGTGCTTCAACGATCGATAGGCAATCTCGCGATCGCTCTCTGCCACGCGCGTACTAAAATGCGATTCCAAAAACGGAACTTTCGATTAGTTTCCTCGTAACGCGTTTGCACTATGATTCAACGTTTGAAAAAAAAGGAAAAATGTTATTCGTTCATACAAATTTATTTTAGATGAATTTTTTCTTTTATGACACGGATTATTTTTTTTTATGAACAAATAAATTTTATTCATACATATTAATTCATACATATTATTCATACATATTAAAAATCAAAAGTCAATGTCAATAAAAGCAATTTATTTTTTATTAATTAATCTTTGATATATATATAACCTAAAGTAATGTAATGTAATTATCTATTTTCATAAATATTTTTTATTATAATAACAAAATTAATATGTCATTGGTTTAAATAGAAAGATTTATTAATTATAATTTGCTTAATTATAATTCGCTTTTATTTTTTGTTATTCATAAAAAATAATAGTTAATTAAATAGATTCTAATTTTGCTTAATAAAGTAATATATTAAATTTCTAGAATTCAATTAATTGTTTTTTCTTTTTCTTTTGTATGCTTGTAAATTATAATTTTACGGATATATTTTTTTATATGACGTGACATATATTTCTCATTATTTCTTCATTTTAATAATATTACAAGAATATAATATTAACATTACTTTGGACGACAATATGTTATAGTCGCGAATGGGCTCAGTATTATTTTAGAGGCTAACGAGAAGGATATTAATATGATTATGATGTATGAGAACAATATTCGAAACTTCTATAACTAGAAGATCCGAAGCGGACGGAAGGTCCTTTTGAGCGAAGATTGCGGCTTCTAGCTTTGCTTTAGTGCGATCTGCGGTACTTAACTGTAGTTGCGCAGCTGCGATCCATTCCCACGAGGCATGAAACTTTAAAGAGGGTGGCTAGGAAGGTGGAGTGTGCAACAAAAAAAGGGCTCGTCGCTAGGCAGAATCCCATTTGCAAACGTATTTTTAACGAGTTCCTGCGGTAGAAAAGGTGTTCGAGGTCGTCGACGTCGACGACATCACTGCGGTAGTCGTCACTATAGCCGTCTCTTCGTTGCTGTCAGTAGGACGCGAAACAGAAGATTCCTTAAAACGGATGGAGAAACATTCCCCTAAGAGGAATCAACAAAATTTTCCAAGAATGTACTTATTGACAACGTGCGAATTATAAAACCTAAATTGCATTAATTAAGTGAAATTAAAAATATATAGAGATTATTAAAGTAAAATATCTGTCGTGCGAAAAAGTGTAAGCGGTGATATATGTATATTTGATGTTATTTATTTTAGAAATATATTTTTAAAAAATATTGATGCAATATAATTTGAATATTCAAAAATATTTTGTTATAAATCTAGAATATTGTAATA
>Ga0157363_1003366_pt1 | contig 14449 bp, 2 predicted proteins | sample AttsexASBM1_FD_111477 | JGI IMG/M metagenome (GOLD analysis project Ga0157363, IMG submission 111477) | Fungus gardens microbial communities from leaf cutter ant in Ribeirão Preto, State of São Paulo, Brazil - Atta sexdens ASBM1 | ecosystem: Host-associated > Fungi > Mycelium > Unclassified ...
TGATGAAGTGGACTGCAAGATTCACGAAACGTTAATATTCCAAGAATGGATCTAGACACGGAGAAAACCTTTTATATAGTAAAGTTAAAACTTATCTCATTGCATATCAATTTGTTAACGTTAAATTGAAACATTAAAAAAAATTTGTATTCTTTTTAATCAATTATTTCTTTGCTCTCTTTTAGCCAATTTAATATATTATTACATTGTTTTATTATAATAATAAGTAGGAAGTATTTATTTTAAATTGTAAATAATTATATCCTGCAAATATTATACCTGTTTTACTAATTGACGAAGGATGATTGTAATTTTCGAATACACAGAATTCGCTCGGCAAAATCGATTTTGCGAACAGAGATTCGCAGTTTCGTGAATTTCCGCAAAACAACTGATTGCAAAGTGCATTTTAATAGAACGCTTGAATTAACGGCGCCGTCCCGGATGTAATGCGATCGAATCCCCGGGTGGAACGCATTGTGAACGCATCGTGATACACCACGAGAATATGGTAACGATGCGAGCTATTTACGCGGACGCAATTGGGGCAGTGTCTCGCGCAAACATGTAACACAATTACGACAATATCTCACCGTTGAGAGAAGCGAATTGAATTAAATTATGTCGACACTCTTTGTGATCTTTGCGCGCAGTAAATTTGAATGGACAGAAAAACAGGAAGTGCAGCTGATGCGTTTTATTATATTATTTTGTAATAAAATGCTTGCGACGGAAAATATGACAGTTACATGCGGTATGTCATGCAAATTAAATTTCTAGTCGCATGCACACGGCATGGTCTAGTGGTATATTGGATCTCTGCGTGTTATTAGTGGAAAGCGAGAAAAGAGGAAAATCACAAAAAGTTTTTGTTCCCTTCGCGGAATATTGATCCGCGCGGCTAGATTTTTTTCATTACGTGATCATTATTAACTGATGGGAACTACGGTGTGGAGTCCTAATTTCTACAAACAATAGTTAAATTGTTGGAATTGGCTGAATAATAGTTATTTAATAACAATTTGTGTAGCGAATAATTAATAGTTGATAATACATACATCAATAAGAAATGAAATTAATTAACCTGCTGTAATTGACGCCAAAATCTGTAACATAATTACTAGCCCTTATGAGACTCATTCAAATTATGTTAATTAAAAGTCGCAATTAAATTCAAGGAACTAAAATGACATAACTCATATATAAAAGGAATTAATACTGAGTATATTTTTATAATATACATTTGCAGAAGTAATATAAAGAAAATTGAATTGTTTGACATGTTTTATAAAGAGATTTATAATTAAATGGATTCAACGTCAACTCCAGAGAATTAATGATACATATATACTTCAATAGCAAGGAAAAGAAAGATTTTTTAAAATAACTAAAAACTTCCCTCAGCAAATTTACAATCGTATATACGAGTAGCTAGTTTTCTATGTTAAAGTAGCAAAGTTGAATAAAATTAGTGATTATACTGAGAAAAAAGTTGCTATTCCAAAAGAATAATTGATTTAACTAAATGTAGCGATCACGAGCTGTTATTTATTAATTCAAATATTTATTAATTCAAATGAACAACATATTTTTAATTACAAGATTTTATTGACATGATTCACGTACATTTAATTTAAATATATAAATATTTGAATAAAATAATCATTACGAATTTTTTAACACATTTACGTTAATAGCTTTTTTTCTCAATGTATTATAAATAATATCATATTTATTATATAATCATATTTATTATAATAGCACAACGAATTTGTTTTAATACAGCAAAGATAACTTTCTACAAAAATCAATGCAATATGCATTGAATATAATACATCAAAATTTTTAACAAGGTATAATTAAGACATATACTTTTTTAGCTACTATAATGAAGAAAATTTGTTACATTAGCAATTTTTATCGTCACAAAGAATTAGCTGAATTAACATACTGATAATTGCATTGAGAAAAAGATGCCTAGAAATATATTTGTGAGAAATGGATATATTTATTTCACTAAAACAAATATTTAAATACGGGCAAGATAAAATTTTATTCCTAGCAAATAAGCAATTTTTTTTATTTTTTGCAATTAATAAGATATATTTCACAGAAATGTATATTTCATTATCACAATCATATTTCATTGTAAGTAACATTTGCTTCGCAATACTTCGACATTTTTCTCTCAATGTGTTTATACAGACGTAATTTCTTTGTTAAATCATCAAATTTTTTATACATATTCAATTCACATAGCAAGCTATAGCTTTGCTGAATCACCTAATCTATTTTTTTCGATGAAAGAGTGAAGTTAATTAATTGAAATATTTAATCCAACCACTGTTCGTGTTCTTTCGAAATCACATATCATGAATACCACCGAATCCATCGTTAATGTGATAATTCCTTTGCCAATTTGGCATTAGCACGCGGGACAAACACGGATTTGTGAGATTCACTGATCACTAAATCAATGATTGATATCCCCACATTTACGTTACATTTGCATCTGCATTTACGATCGTGTTAATTCTCGCACGTTGCGTCTTACCTCCTCCGTTCGGTCTCATCTCCTCAAGCATAGTCCAATTACTGGGATACACATAACGCGACTTTGACAGATGACGGAAACGTACGTTACGGTTTAGGCTTTCGTGCGACACGAGACATCGCTTTATTGTCTCGAAACGCGATAAGATAGTAGCACGCATCGCCAGCGTATACGAGAAACAAGTAGAAACAAGTCACGAAAATATCGAGTTGATTTTTAATTTCGCTTTTTCAATCCTTTTTTAACGGTAGTAAGCGGAAGTTTCGGTATGCGTGATTTATATTGGAAAAAAATATGGTATACCGCATTCTTCATCCACAATTAATTCCGCACTCGAACGAACAGGAAATGTAAAAAAAATGGGTCGAAAAACGTGTTACACAAACGTCGATCACTTCAAATTAATGATTTGACATTTATTATAGATTAACATTCTTCACGTTTTCGCAAACACTGCGACTGAATGCGAAGAGTGTCAAGTGTGAAATAGAATAAGGGTGATTATTGTAGCGTTAATTAAAACGTGTCCTGCATAATTGTATCGCATCTGAGTTTGTTATATTTTTTACTCACGCTGAAAGTGATTCATGCGTGTATAAGTATGTCGCGTGGGAAGAGTCAAACAAAATATCGGATTATTCCGGTTTATTAATTAACATACGTATAATTAGCCACGTTTTTCCAGTCGACTCGTACCCGTGTAAATGAGTATCTTCAAATAAATATTTGGTATTGAGTTAGCTTGTTTATTATAATTTTCCTAATTATTAACACGCTTCTAGTTATCATGAAAATTATCAAAATAATATTGAATTTACACTAATTCACGTAATGATTCGATATTATTGTAAAATTCAAGATTTGATCGTAATTGTTTGATCGCTCGCAGCACTTTTTTATAAATCGGACGAAGGAAAATGTGATTTATTCTTGATCTATGAATTGACGATATCAGCGATACTATATTTGAAAATACTCGTCTGCTCGAAATGTTCGCGCTTCTTGAATTTTTATCATAGTTGAAAATTTATATTAAATTTAGTGCATTTTATATATGTCTCCTCTAAAATATTAACATAAAAGATGTAATACTGATAGAATTTGTAGTCAATGTGGAAACAGTAAAATTTACATTTATAAATTGTGTTAAATTAATATAAGTAACGTAATAAAATATAAGTAACGTAATAAAATTATAAGTAAACGTAATAAAAATAACATTTATATATTAAATTAATATATTTTATTAAAACATTTATGTTTTAAAATATATTATTTTTGTGTTAATTGTTCATTTACTATGAAAAATTATGTATTTTAACACTACTCTTAAAAAATTGAATATCAATTTAACACAATAAAATTGTACTGTTTTGTATAATTATATTATAATAAATTGACACTCGAATATATTAAAAGTTTAACACAAAATTTTAATAAAAATTATTTTTAAGACAAATATAAAATATTTTTACTGTGTACTCTCTCTCTAATAATATTTTTAATGTTTTATAAATAAAATTCGGAATTTTTTGACTACGATAAACCTCTTTCATTTGCTGTAATCTCATTTTCATAAAAAATTGACTTAAAGAAAATGGGAAACAGCAGAAATAATAGCTATTACTTTGTGAGAAGATCTACGATCTCATTCGTTTGTTCATTCGTTCGTTCGTTCGTTCTTTTAGATTGTCCGTCATCCTTATTCTTCTTATCTTCATCTTCCACTCTTGGCATAAAAATGAGAATTGTGTTTGCACGGCCATAGCGGAACATGGAAAGGAAATTCTAAGAAGAAGTAAAGAGACGGCCCCGGCGCCGAGCAAAAGACTTAGCTCGGCCCATCCTGTATTCCATTTTCTTAAAATAAGAAGCTATCGTACTGCTTCTATCGGTACTGATGTGCACCGTGTCTCTTCTGATTTTACTACGCGATGGCAAGCACATACACATACGATATGTTCGAACAACCGGAAAAAAACCTCTCATGGGAGTCCCACATTCCGTGAATGGCATCCCGAAAATAAATGCATTCCGCATTCACTGTTCGCATTCGCTGTCCCACGATTTTTATTACTTCGGATTGTAAAAAAAGCTATTAATTGAATAAAATTGAATCAAATTTTTTGCAGTGTATATTAAGTACAATAATTACAATAATCGCCTACGTATTCTTTTTTGTAGTAATTTAGATAATTTCTGAGAGAACGAGATGCTCATAATAAAAGTGAAAAAGTTTTTGAGTAACTATATATAAAACTTGTAATTTTAACCGTTTTATTAATTTTGTCAAATTTGCATTTAATTTCTTTGCACTGAGGATGACCCTAATAATAAGGTTGAAACGTACGTTCTAAGAATTTGAAATACATAAAAATTTGGCTTGTAGTTGCTTCTTGTTATTTATTGTTTATTATTATTAAGCCATTGTAAGATTGATATGAAACTTTTATGAAACAACTATTTTTTTCAATCACCTTTTATTTTAATATATTTTTTAAAACGATTAATTTTTTATAGTACTAAAGAATATTATGAAAATAGTTTTATTATTAAAATAGTTTAACACTACGGATAATATATTTCTTTTATCATTGACATATTTTTTTCACATAAATCCGACTTTATTTTATCCGAATTTTAAAACAGAAAATAATCATAGAGATTAAATCGGGGCTGTAGGTCGGATGAAAAAGTGATTCCCATAGTGTTAAACTATTTCCATTTTTTAGTATAATAGTATAGAAAAGTTAATTCATCGTTCTATAACATGTATATATTAAAATAAAAGATGATTAAAAAATAAAAAATGATTGTTTTATTTTACTGTTTTTTTCTATCTTTTGACTGGAAATTATTATTTTGAACCTTATTATGTGTAATTAAAAAACTTTAATGAAGTTTTTCAATAACATATCTTTGTGTTACCGAAAGCTTTATAATCTTTGCTTATGACGCATCTTTATAAATGTTTCATTTTAAATGCACGTTATATTGAATTTTAAGCAGAATCGCCTTCTGCCTCTTCTGTAAAAACATAGCAAAATAGAGTTACGAGAAATTTTCATTAAAATAACGATATTATTGTTATTCTTTAAAACACTCGCAGGAATACTCGTGAAGGAATCGAGAATGAATTCCCTTGGGTGACAACTAGGTTACCTATCCATTTTTATTAACGTGTTAATAAAAATCGATCATGTTTTTTATGCTGTCATAGACAATAGTCGCGCGCGTGATATTTTAAATCTGAAATAAATGAAAGAATTTCAGAAGAAAATATGACCACGGTTGCGCACTTTCTTCATTTCTTGAAACATAAAAGACCCACTATAACAGCCTACCTTTAAGTCATCGCCCGTAACTCACAGTTCATATTCCAGTCGAGTATATCATGCTTTTATGTTCCATGCGAAACCGGGGCTCGCAAAATTGAACGTGATCGGCATTTCGTTCATTCAACATTGCAATACATACGGGATCGCCAATATTCGACATCTTAGATTTTACGGTCAATAAAAATCATTTTTATGTTCATGCAAATAGAGATAGGCATTAATTGTAAAATAATTAATTTTATTTCGTCTGTCTAGCTTAGAAAAAATAATAACCGTTTAAAAAAAAGAGTTACGATAATAGTATTACAATTTAACGCTTTACTTTCCAACCTGCATGTAAAACACTTATTATATACTTGGATTTGCAGTGCAATTTACTCTGAACTGAAAACTGTGAGATTTACGCAAAAATATTAGGACCAACATCCGCTTTGACAAAATATAATTTTTCTCGCTTATTTAAGTAAAACATTTATCGTTCGGTTTTCACTTACTATTGTTCCAAAAGAGCTCTGCTCTTTTTCCATTATTCCTAAATTTTATCATGTGTAAACGAGCGCTCGTGCTCTTTAAACGACGTGAAAGGTTCAAAAAAGAAATAACTGCACAGTCGATTGCAGAAACGCGGTACCATTGTATCTTTTTTTACATCGCAAAACGATTTAATGTAGCAGTTGGAGTAGTTTAATGGATAAAGTGATTGAGTGATCACATTATTCATTAAAAATCTATGAATGTATAAAAAAATATTAGCTATGTACTTTACGAGATTGAGAAAGTTCTCAACTTCGTAGAATACACGTGTAGTGTATGTAGCTGAAATTTTTTGATACATTCAACAGATATTTAATTAACATTATCGAGCAATTCTATGTAAAGAACAGTTAATGTCTGTCGCGTTATAAAAGGAAACCGCTTTTGCCATCGTTTGATTAAAGTCGAACGCCCGAAGATGCCTTCGGGCTCTCGACTTTTTTCGCGTCTCGTCTGAAATACACTACTCGTTCCACTCATTCATGTTCATTAATTGAATTTCCTCTATTGATCGGACTGATGTCAATTTTTTCTTTCTAAGGATTCGAATGCTTTGATCTTGTTAAGCTCATTGAAGTGCTCGGAATTTTTTACATTCCTATAAAAAACTGATAAATATTTTCACATTTGTATTGTCGTACGAAAATGTGGATGAAGATATCACTCTCTTATATACTTTAAAAGTGACAATTAAAAAAAACTTGATTTTTTAATTATTGTTATCATAAGTTAATGTCTTTTAGTAAACGTCGTCATATCGATTATTAAATTCACTTAATTTCATGAAAGTCGTAAAAATTGTCATAATTCAAAAAAGATGATTTAAAAAAAAATTGTTATAATCTTCACTATTCAAAAAAAATTTTTAAGAATATCGATATTGTAAGTAGTAATATATAAATAATTCTTTGGTACGTAAATAGAATAGTTAAAAATTTTGATAATTTATTCTTAATCGCCTTGTTTTTCTAAGCGGAGACTAAATATATATATATATATGTATATATATATATATATATATATATATTTTCCCTGCATCAGATTTTTTTTGAATTACGAATACTCCCTATTTTATCACGACCTAGGAAACGTTATATATACTCCATTCAATCAGATTTCTCAATATTCATCATGAAATAGCTTTCTGGATAAAAGTCGTATAGCCGCATCCGGCGTTGTTAAAGTCTGGGCAAAAAAAAATGTCAATGTGGTCTCAATATCTGAGATAAGATAATCTCGCTGTTTCAAAATCACTGAAAGATAAATTTATCGCTGCAGTAATGACACTGGCAATAATTTTATTTTTATCGTTACATCGTGGCATATGAAAGCGCAAAAACAAGACAGTTCCATTCGGATCCAATTACGTCTCTCCGATGCAGCTTAACTCATTCGCTATAACTTATCCGAGATACAATGATATTTTTGTTCAATTTAATAAAAGTCTCTTAAGCACATATAGCATACTATAAATCTTTTTTATGAACTTCGGCGTACATAGAATCGTTTTTGCGAGAGCACGAAGTCGCGGCACATCGAAATAGCTTTACCGTGCGATATCAGAGATGGAAACGCGCGCCCGTGTAATGAATTTGTACAATATTGCGTAATCTATACATATAATATATAATCTATACATATAATATATAATCTATACAGCGTCGTACGATACAAAGGAAATATTTATATTCGCATAGTTTCAAAAAGAATAACCGTGCTCTTCCTTCGAACCTCAATGTAATAGTATGCCAGACAAAAAGATTGGCCCCTTTCTGTTTAATGAATAACTCTAACAGTACAGAATAAAAAATATACATGAATATTATTTATTATTATTTATTTTTTGGAATATTACAAAAAATATTTTATATATATTTTATGTAAATTTTATTCAAAAACTATTATTAATATAGACTAAATATTATATATCACATTTATGATATAAACAAATATTTTTAATAAATATTTTATTTTAATCTGGATTATAACGTCTTATTATTTCCAGCATTTACTAAAATATATATGATAATAAATATTTCATAATATTTATAATAAATATTCATGATCTATGCAAGACTATAAAAATATTTCTAGTGTAAGATCATAAAAATATTTACAAAGTATTAAAAATAAATCTTACAAATAGTTTGAAAATAGTTTAGAAATATTGTGTGCTATTTGGAAAAAAACGTTGATACATCTAATACTAAGATATTTTTGCAAAAGGCATTTGAAAGATGTCTTTAAGGTGTCTCATATCATGATTTTGTCTTATCTGGAAATTATTTCTTTGCTACCGAAATTTCGAATGGTTAGTTTAGCGAAGTACGTTAAGTTGTTGATGAATCATTAACAGGACATCCGACGATTCAGTATGTGTGCGGCCATACCCGCAAGGGCCCGGCGGGATTACGGGAACGGTCCCATAAATTCAATCTCGTTTGAACAAAGGGCGGATTCTCGGGGCACATCCGGTTCCTCCAGCAGCCCGGGCGCGTATCTATCGCCGCGTCCTAGATTCTAGTTCCAGCGGTGTTTCGGGGCTGTAACGAAATTACAGGGGCTGGAAATTAACATCGGTGAAATGCTGTTACCGCGGAAGAAGTTAGGCGAAACTCAGCATCATACCGCGTCGTGTACCTATTCTCCTCGATCGAAGAGAGAGGAAAGGAAACTACTATTCGATAGTCAATTAGCATTTCATTTAACGGAGATCACGCATCGATAAATGAACCTTTCAACATTATTCGATTTTCCCGTCGGGATAATTGCTCGTCAGCTGTTCCTCGCTTCGTATCATGCAAATATCCTCGAATAAACGGAGGAACATAACCATTTCGTGTTTCCTTGTCAGTTGCCCGGAGTAGACATAGCGTAACCCCGAAAGTCTCGTCCCGCGAGGACATAACTGACGTGTAAAGGACGCGCATGCAAGAATTTGCACTTTCCGTGTGGCTGCTATGTCTTTGATAAATTAAATCAATTCCATACACGCTTATGCGGCTGAAAAATTTAGGATAAGAGGAAGGCGGACGCGTTTTCATCGGAAAGAAAACTGCGAAGCTATACACGTAATATAATACAATTTCATAAAGCGCTCTTTACATTTATGGCTGGCACTTGTTATATTTTTATTTTGGAAGTGTATAAGAAGGAATAACAATATCATTCATAACTTCAGTATGTCTGACGACAATCCTTTGTTGAACATCACTTTTATCATAATTTCTTTCGAAAACTATCACGATTTAATCGATTTAGTCAAAATTTCTTGAGACATTTTTTGTTAAATATCTCTTTTATTAATTACAAATAAAATTTAGACTGATGAGAATAAATCAAATAAAAGAAAGATTTCTATTTTCGATCAAGGTATTGATAATATTCGTATACAAATTTGTAAATTTTTTTTATTAAATAATCTCTTTTATACATTAAATAATTTCTTTTACGTTAAATAATCTCTTTGGGAGGAACTATCACAATTTAACTATTGATTTAATCATTAAATTACTCCAAACATTTTTTTAACTTTTTTTTGCTTTTATCAAATAATCTCTGTCGGAAACTATCACAATTTAATCAATTTAGATATTGAATTATTCCATAATCTTTTATTCAAATAAACAATCACATCGAATTTGTTGGAAAGAAAACGGCGAAGCAATACAATTTCACAAGACGTACTTTACGGCTGATACTTGTATTTTTATTTCAGACATGTATAAGAAAGAAAACAATATAATTTGCACAATTCTTGGTGCACAAGTCTGATGACGTTCCTTTGTCGAAATATAACTTTTATAATATAATTTCTTTCGGAAACTACACAATCACAATTTAATCAGTTAGCCATTGAATTATTCCAGACATTTCTTTTATTCACGTCCAAATAAAGAACCAATTTGGTGAATTTGTTGGAAAGAAAATGTCGGAGCAATACATATATTTATAATGCACTTTCATAGGGCGTACGTTACGGCTGGTATTTGTTATATTTTTATTTTAGAAGAGAGGAGGGTGTATAAAAAGAAATACAATGCCATTTGCACGATTCTTGGACGACGATTTTTCATTGAGCATCATTTTTATTACGTATTTATTTCTTTCGAAAAGTATCGTGAAATCGATTTAATCATTAAATTACTTTAGTCATTTTTTGTTAAACATTACTCTCATTAAATAATTTGTTTTGAAAACTATCGCAATTTAATCGACTTAGCGATTGAATTATTTTAGACATTTCTTTTATTCATGCTTAAATAAAAATTCACATCGAATTTGGGAAATTTATCGGAAAGAAAACAGTGGAGCAATACATAATTTCATAAAACATTCGTTATGTGTGTTTACGGTTCGTACTTGTTATATTTTTACATAAAGAGGAATATATATAATGTCATTCACATAATTCTTGGAGTATTTGACGTTTTATTGAACATCACTTTTATTATATAACCTTTTTTGGAAACTATCGCGATTTAATCGATTTAGTACGATTAAATTACTTAGACACTTTACAAAATATTACTTTTATTAAACAATCTCTTTTTTGAGTGAAGGGAGAGAGGATTATCACGATTTAATCAATTTAGCCGTTGAATTATTATTCCAGGCATTTCTCTTATTCAGATTCAAATAGAAAACGTAACCACGTCGTACTTTAACAAATTCATTGATTCGTCTGAAATAGCTCGAACGTACATTTTGGGAGCTTCCAAACTTCCGATTTAACTACTCGTATCAACTAAATGAAACTTTCTAATTTACTTTGTTTACATTTACAAATATATGTGAATATTTCAATACAATGTAAACGACAACGGGACTCTGCAACTGTAATTAATGTTGCAAAAGTAAAGTTTCATGTTAATTTGATCCAAACAACTACGACTAGCGGCTAGATATTTAGTAATCGCTTGCACGCGTCTCATATCCGCGGAACGGGAAGTTGACGAGTGTACAGGATAGAAACTCGCGCTATAAAACGTAAGACTCGGCAAAGCGATTACATCGTCGGCGTTTAGTTCTCACGCGTGCAATGTGCATTCCCGCAAGCGACCGCCGCATAGGCGACGTGAAAAAGCATCACGTGCATCGATCGTTCATCGTGACAGACGATCCGGATGGACGTTCATCGGGACGAAGGGATGGTCGACGGTAAAAATGAATAATAACCGACGACGACGTCGACGTCAACGTCTACAAAAGGATGGAAAAAGGAAGCGCTAGCAAACTTCACGTACCACGATCGTTTCCATCCCGGAGGGATGGGATCGTGAAACGAGACTCGAGGGTGAAAGACGGCACATCACCCAACACTAACGTTTCCGTTCTCACGACGGGGAAGAAAAAAAGAACCGCGGCGACGAATCGCCACGGTTTTAGTACGACGCCGACTCGTCGCGGAGGCGTTTTGTCGACGCCAAGCCGGGTATCGTTCTATCCAACTTCTACGCGGATAAGCTTGTTCGATTTTTCCGTCCTCGTTCTTTTTCGTGGGAAAAACGCGGGTCACTTGCAAAAATAACGTTCAATGCGATCCTAAATAAACCGCGGCCGATCTTACGAGATATCGCGAACTTGGGAAAATTGCCGGACTCGCGAGATTCCTCTTTCTTTCTTTCGCAATTCCCGAAGGATGAAACGTGACTCCGAGAATTTCAGGATGATTCATGGTCGATGAGCTCGCCGTCGCTCGACGGTGGGGATTTAAGTCGAGGATTGAAGCCGGCACGAAACTCGGCGAGTATTACTTCTCTTTCGCCCGACGGTAAGGACTTCGCTCGGACGTAAAGCTGATGCAGGAAAAATGAATGGGGTGGAACAACACGTCTGCCGTAAAAGTGCCTGTGAATTTATTATTTTCGTTGACTTTGTAATGTGACACGATATAAAAGTGGAGTATTCAATACTACTCAAGGGTAGAGATAAAAATTATTCGAAAAAGACTGGAAACTTTAAATAGAAAATCTGGTAAAAAGCAGTTTTTACTTGAAAGGTTTTTATTCGGATATGTATTTTTCTACATTTGATGCTATGTTGTTATTTTAGAATTCCGTTTATGCATTTATCCAAAAGATTCTGTGTAAACAATTATATGTAGTACAATGACTAACAAGGAAATCGTTAGAACAATCCGTTCAAACTCATTCTTTTTCATGGATTTCGTATATGTTGCAAAGTATAAAAAATAGACCATATTTTTTATCTGCTTATCTCAAGATTTATGGATCAACCCTTGAAAATAACGAATTTTTTTTTCATTTTTAGCGAATATATTTGCTATGAAACTATGAGGTATATGAAAAAAAGGTTTATACTAAAGTTTTATGGTATTTTTAATACTGTATTTAAATTTTTCGAAAATGTCAAATTTTTTAATTTACACCCAAGAAATATTTTAATTTCTAAATATGGCTCTAATATTTTTTAATGCTCTACAACATATCCATCAAAATCGGTGAGCGACAGTTTTCTTAAAATAACAGCCACGTATACAATCAGATCCAGTTTTGAAAAGGTTTTCTCAACTTATTAGACATCGCAGTAATGTAAAGACATTTCTGTCTCGATATTTAAGTTATAAAGACAAAGCTATTAAATAAAATCAAAATATTAGTATTAAACATTAGAGAAAATAAATTTTTCTTTAATATTTTAATAAAAAGCAGCATTTTTATGTAAAAATCCAGTTTTTATTCCCAAGTAAAAAAACCTTTTCTTATTCAAAGAGTATGCAAGGAATATTAAGGAGGCCATAAGCAGAAACACGTCGGAGACAGGGCAATAAAAACACAGTTTTTTTCTTGCAACCAAATGTAGGTATTTCAATTGTCTTGCCAGACATGGAATAAAATGAGCGGGACGAGGTGAATATCAACTTAACCGTCGGCATTTGTTTTAAATGCTCCTAAATAAAGTCATAAATGTCACCGTATGTGTGGATCGAGTAGGTAGAATTTAAGGGAAGCTGCCAGAGAAAAAAATGGTCAAACTTTGTCGTAACGTAATACTCGATCATAGAGTATCGTTACGGCGATACTCTAGTAGTCTAGAAGAAAGAAATTGAGTAGCGAAAGCTACGTAAGCGAAGATAAATGACAGTTTTCATAGTTTATCAGCGAGAACCTCGCTCGAGTTATATGTAGACAAATTGCGCGCAAGAACTTTGCCAGTCGCGTGGAAGCAGGCATGTAATATATATACATATATATAAGTAAATAAACTACGTAAGAAACGTATAGATCAGGAGCACTTGAGATAAAGCTAAGACAGGAAGAGTAAGGCGTAATCTCGCATCAGATAAATTAATAAGCGGCCTGATAAAACGGCGCGCTCATCACGCGATCACGAGAACATATGTCGAGACTCGAGCACCGGTTTCTCGTGATCGCTTGTAACGTAATATAACCGCAAAACATTATTTTACTGTCTATTGATTTTCGCGGGCAGATTAAATGAAAGTTTCCTGGAGCGGGTGTAAACGGTGCTCGACCTTACGAGATCGTAATTACGCGAAATGTTCGTTTCCGGGCGTTTATGGACGAATGTCCATAACTACCGGCAAAATTGCCATCGAGTAGTTTTATAGGAAATGGAATAGATAATGTCCGGACATCAGTTTCTAATTGTCTCTTAAAACATGGCAAGATAGTACAAGACAATGGAGTGTTCAGAATAAATATTTATACAAGCGACAGTTAAATAGAATTAAAATTAGCATCGAGTACAAACAATACAGAATGTTCGAATGATTTCTCATTTAGATATGATTTAATTATCTTTAAAAGTGTGAGTATTTTATAAATATTCACTGTCGAAGCGACATAAATAATGGAGCGAAGATAATACCGAGCTGATGATTTTATAGTGTTCTATGTATTGATTATTTTATGGGAATCCTCTGTTAAAGGAAATTGCATGTTTAAACGATGAATTCTATTGTCTTGATATATAAAGCTTCACGAAGCTATGTATATATAGGTATCGTCGATTTTATTACAATATGTTGCATAGCGCA
>Ga0157363_1003367_pt1 | contig 14448 bp, 11 predicted proteins | sample AttsexASBM1_FD_111477 | JGI IMG/M metagenome (GOLD analysis project Ga0157363, IMG submission 111477) | Fungus gardens microbial communities from leaf cutter ant in Ribeirão Preto, State of São Paulo, Brazil - Atta sexdens ASBM1 | ecosystem: Host-associated > Fungi > Mycelium > Unclassified ...
GTTTTTATATATATTATGACTTATAATATAGTGAACAAAAAATGTTATAAATAAAGGATATCAAAAGTGTAAAAACTCGCTCTCAGAGCACCTTTAATACATCATAGCTCAAAAACTCTCCATTATTGAATCTCATATCTACGACATCTTTTGTTCATTATAAGTTACATTATATACGAAAACTGACTTATTTCACTGGAACCGAATTTTCCATATAATTAGCGAGGTTCTTTTCAAGTTTTCCGACCAGAATATACCCGGTTGTCACGATCTGCATGCAACAATACACGTTGAACCGCGCGGACTGAAACCATATGTTGAAACCCAAAAGCCGAGAAAGGAGTTCCACGTAGTTTTATATCGTTGTATTTTACTGCAGAGAGGCTCGGTACATTAATCGCGACGACGCCACCCTCGTTCCGGCGAGCGAGGCACCTCGCGACCCCGGATAGTTTTTACGGCCATTTAAAATTGCTAATTTTAGACGGTGGATTTTTCCGCCACGCCCTACAACTGCACGAGGGATAAGTTCGCCACGACAGCGCGCGAATACTCCACGTCAGCGGACGGGATTTAATAGAATCAACTTAATCCAATGCGGCGTTTCGGATTGGCGTTCACGGACGCCCGTACCTGTCAATAAGCCGCGGAATAGAATCATTGTGCTGTACTTCGACTCGTTTCGCTTCAATTCGTCCTTCGACGTTGGGGAGTGCGGTACCGTTTACGGTTATCCGGCGCAGCCCGGCAAATGATGCGTAAGTCGCGCGTGTTCCCACGTATTACATTTCTCCCCGATTTCCCCGACCCGCCCGTCACGTTATTGGACACGCGGATGAATGTATACGCCGCGCTTTTCGATCCATGCGATTTATTGCGCACCGATACATTAGTATAATCCTCGTATAAACTTGTTACTTGCGTTTGCGACTATACAAGTTGCACGTATTCCGATGTTTTGTTCAATGTTTTTTCATTGCTTTCGAATCCGTTAGGCTGAAACTCAGAGTATAGTAGAGTAGTAAATCGTAAGAAATTGACCAATCATATTTTCCTCACATTCGATTGGTCCATTTTTTATGACTTACTACATTGATTGTACACTACTATTAATAGAGTTGGAGCAATTAATGGAGTAATTCTATCCCTCATTGAATTAAATAACATTTGATTATTTTTAATCTACATACATACCAAAATGTAAATCAAATTCTATATTCATCTGATACAATTTCTATAGTTAATTTCAAAATAAACATCATTCGCATTAACGTAATGCATTTAGTAAATAATAAATAATAAGTTAAATTTAATTTATTTTCTTGAGTTAAATCTTGTCTGCAGTAGCGATAGAAATGACTAAAAATAACTGAAATTGGATATAATTTAATAATGTAGAATCAACCTTGCACGTCGAGGCGAATTGCGACGATTTAATCATATATTGTCAGCAAGAGACTCCGTGAAATTCGAAAAGGGACAATGTGCGGTTGATATATCCAGTCGTCGTTACGCGATTCGTGAGGGGAATTTTGTTCTCCAATGTAGTGTATCGTGTTGCGACCGCAAACTTCCTTCGTTATGTTATCGGCAAAATGTATGCTATCGTACAATACAGGCACCAGCTGCAATGCATTTACAGTACACCCCGGGAGGCTGAAACTATACCTCTTTGCACGCCGCGAATGATTCATTCTCTTCGTCCGTCAACAGAAATATAAATCGGCAGAAATTTCTTCTATTTTCTTTTTATTTTTGATTTTATTTATATGCAACGTGATAATACGTACACGTATACACGTGCAATGGAAAGAAGAAGGAGAGTATAGCGAGGTAGAAAAAACTGATATGTGTAGCGATAAGCTCCCACGTGGGAATTTCTGATACGTTCGTCAACCTTGGACGAGATTTCACCGAGTACGCGGTGATTCATCACGTAGTGCTCGCTGCTCCAGGAAATTATATGGTGTATCGCGTAAATTGATAACAATTTACGACATATCTCGCGAGAGGCGCCGTGCAACCGTCGGTGCAATCGAAAATGGAGTATTCGCATTCTCAACCTGATCGTGTTCTGACAGCCGCTTTATTCAGAATAAATAAATAATAAAAAAACGAAACGGAATAAATGCATATATAAATTTATTTCACATCCCTCTGTATTTCAAACTTATCAGATTTTCTTTACTATGAGACTTTTTTATGTCATTGTTTTACTATATAATTGATAATTCTCCTCGGTATCATTTTGCCAAACAATTCAGATCTTTTTAAGACTGCGAGATGATACATCGACATGCAAATTGCCATTTATCCGACGATTTTGGCGAAATCGGTCGACAATTTTCATACAAATGATATTGAATTTTTCGTCGGAGGCGCCAATGGTAAATATTTCTCGATGCCAATGAGTAACGTCGCCGCGACGCCGTGGTCGCGTTGCGTGCGACGCCAAGCATCGGTCTAGGCGTCGCGGCGCCTTCGCCTTCGTACCCTCCCTGTCTGTTAGGTACCGGCGAAGGTAACTACACGTATATATATTTTACGTGAAAGACGCGAGCAAGTTCTCGTTGCTATGTGAAGCGGTTTCTATTCCAACCCTACTCAATGCTTCAAGCATAAGCACACGCACATACAATATTCCTACATAGCGTAAATATACGATTTTATCATACGATTTTATGATCTAACCCTCCTAGAATTATCCATGTTCCGCTGAAAAACGAGGACTTTCGTCTGTCCCAAAGGACTAAGATCAGAAATGAAATTCTAGATGGCGACAGCAATAGACAGACATAATAATCGAAGAATAGCATCGTGTTAACAACATTATGATAACTATGCTGATAACACGGATGCTGCGATTTAAAATAAGTTAATTGGTCTTGCTTTTAACGGCTCTACAATCATTTTCGATGATTTATTTTTTGAAACTAGATTTTTTTTTATCAGATAAATCCACACAGAAATATTTAAGCTGCACTAGCAAGGGAATATGCTAAAAAACTAATAAAAAATTATCAGTCGAACGATTACGTTTGACATAGGTATTCTAGATGATCAAATCTATGGATTTCATAGATCCGATTTGGATCAGAACATGTTTGGCTATTTTAAAAAATATTTCAATAAACCTTGTAAGGTTTGACGAAGATCATTAGGTAAGATTTTGGGTTCAGAGACTTATTGGCCTATTTGGGACCAATTATAGGATTCACTTTAACCGAATATAGGATTTCTCTTATTTAATTAGATAAATTGCAGTCTGAATATTATATTTGACAAATTCTTTTTATGTTTTCCAGCGGATTGAATTTCCAAGACTTGATGGCCAGACAGGGCGCGATCGACTCGCCCCCGAAGACTCCGTTTATCATGGGCTCGGAGTGCGCGGGTGACATTGAGCAAGTCGGCGAAGGGGTCGAGAATTTCAAAGTGAGTACAAGCCCGAAACTTTTAATGAATCTGATTACGAGTGTGCAAACTTAAATTGTAAACAAGTTTGCTTCTTTAAGTTCTATGTGTATTTGGAATTTCATTAAGAAATAAAAATGAAATGCGCAATGGAAACTATATTGCTTACTTCCTCTATTCTCTTTGTAAAGAAGATTAATGATTGCGTCGTAAATAGCGTCAAATGTTGTTGGTATAAATGTCGAAATGCGCGAGCGGAAATATAGATTTGCTTGCATCGGAAACTTCACCTTCAGACGCAAGTACGTATAACTGAATTACAAGGCGCAATCTCTTCCCTTTATATCAGCAGAGTAAAATCGCTTCCGTGAATTCGACGAGCTAGAGGGCTAGATAAGCCTAAACGACTAGCAAGTAACGTACTAATTCAATTCGGCCGTACAATAGGGCTGCCTTTTACGTATCGAAATAGTAGTCCTGTATTGATTTTCATCATTGACGTCACGTACAGCTCAATGTTGAATTATTTTGAAAGCTCTCGAAACGTGTTTCCTCGACTGGATTGCGGACGCCATAAATAAAATGAGAGGCTACTTTCCCCTCGCGGTCGTTTCGCTTATTAAACGTCTTTACGTCAGGCGAAAAAATGAACGCAAAAGTTTCCCATATCCCTGACGTGATAAAGCGCCAAGAGGCTGTATTAATGATTGCTTCGTAAATAATCGTTGAATATCACCCAAGGCGGCACTCCCGTTATTGTATTTAACGTTGTCCATATTACGAAGAAAATCAAGCTGACTTCGAGTCTGCGAAATTTCTTTGAGGCACATTTTTCGCCAGCTGACGTCGCCGTATGGAGAAACTTGTGCGCTCAGGGTGGTCTATTTTCGCGACTCGAAAGTCTTTTCGGGATCAGAAGGCGAGCGAGCTTCTCGAAGCGCGTAGAGTCAGATATCCGGCCAGCGCGTATAGAACAGATTGCTTCGACTTGTCAGAGAGAATAATAAAGCGGAAGAAAAGAATGCGTTCTTTTCGAGCATACGGGTCGAGAGTCAGCTTGTTTTTACTTCGCCTTGACTATCAAGATACTTTACAAGGGAGACCTAATTCGATAAAACGAGCTCGCTTCGTCTTCCAGAAGGCCGCCAAGTGTAAAATCGTTGAATCTTCCTTATCCGATCACGATCCGCGAGTAAATACGCGAGGAATTTTATGCGCAGTATAATCCTAAAAAGATCGTATATTCTATGAAAATAAAGACAATTTTACAAATCGGTCTTTAAGAGAGAAATTTCATTTCTAGTATCTATCTTCGGAATGTACTTCAAGTATTAGCATTTCGAAGTGAAAGTGATTTAAAAGCTGCCGGACTTTCTATAATAAGCTGTTAGTAATAAAGTTCAGTTTTCAGTCATAAGACAACAATAAGTCAGTAACTGCAAGAGATTTAGAGATAGCTAGAAAGGATTCCATTTCTTAAGATTTAAAACTTAGATTACGTTATGACTGATCAATCATATAATCTATTATTATTTGCCCTGAAAACTATCACTCTTTTGATTAGCTAAAATATCATGACGTAACGATATCTAATATAATTTATTCTGGATGTAAATTTCCTAAGATTTATGACTTATAATTCTGACTTGCAGTAGTATGATATGAATAGTGACTAACGGTTTATTGTAGAAAGTCCATGAATCTAGATTCACTTGCTTTAAGAGGTCATAAACCTGTAAGAAATTGATCAATCAATTACTTTTCTTATATTTGATTGTTATTGATTAATTTCTTACGGCTTTATGGCTTACGCTCTCTTAAAGCAAGGTTGTAGATATAAATGCTGTACATTTTGATGGACACAACATGCACGTGATGGTTTTTTCTTTTTTTTTTAACAGGTGGGCGACAGGGTGGTCGCTCTTCCTGATCACAAAGCGTGGGCGGAGCTGGTCACCGTACCAGCGACATCCGTTTTCGCACTACCGCCCGGAATGAGCTACCTCGACGCGGCCGCCATCACCATGAATTACACCGTAGCTTACATTCTGCTGTTCGAGCTGGCCCATCTCACGCCCGGCAAAAGCTTGCTGCTTCACAGCGCCGGCGGCGGTGTGGTAAGTCGAATAGAAGAATTCTTCTTTATATTTGTATTTCTTATCGGGCCGAAGTATCATTCTCCTCGAAAGATACAAAAAGGAAGAAATGATGAATTGGACTTTTTAATTACACCCCTTGTTCATGCTCGCATATCCTTTATCGTGATTTCAAGAACTCGACGTGCACTCGACATGCTATAGTGTACTTATGAAAGTATCGTAATTATTATGGTTGATTATACGTGATGCGATGTCTTCCTTATTTTCTTCCTTTTTATTAATTGCTTCTCTTCTTCCTTATAAATGCCTCGGTATATTTCAATATTAAAGATAGTATCGACATTCGATCGTATACGTAATACATATATTGGACTTTTAATATCCCTTCTACAGTCGTAATCATTATCATAAATGATTCCGCTCGTTATATTGAGAGGTTGTACAATTATCACGTTCAAATGCTAGATGGCTCGATCATTTTAACAACATGTGATATGTAAAAGCTATATCCTTTAGCTGTATTGAATGCACGATATTATTATCTTCACCATGTATGAATTAATATTCTATTGTGCGCGTGATTGTATTAAGTTTCATGGCACAACGCTCGGCACGATAATAATTTTGAATTTTGCAGCGGTTCATCGTTAAAGCGACAGAATGTAGACGAGCGAAAGCTCCGTTTTAGCGTGCAAAAATGCTCAACCAACAATAACGACTTTGCGAAAGGGTGCTTTCGCGAGTTTAGACAGCTTTATCGCGGTATCACGTGTATAAGCGAGTTAATGCCTCGCACAAAGATGTTCCGCTCGTAAACGTAAACGGCCAGGCGTCTTCGAGGCGTGTGTATGTTACTCGGAACAGTACAAACCCGATAAGTAGCAGCGTTACGACTGCCACATCTAAATAGCTAAGAAGCAAGCGTCATTAATATTATTGCTTATACATTGCTAGAATGGTTTTACGAGAAGCAGGTATATGCGAAAGACACACTTATGACGTTTTTTCTTAAATTCATTACGCTACATTTTAGTACAAAGATAATGAGGATTTGACGGACGGATATCAATTTATTCATAAGGGATTAGTACCACATAGTATACGTAGTACTTAAACAAAATTTTATACGATAAATATTTGCACGGTCTTTCCTCTGTCGAGGATACCGAAATAAAATCTCTTCCCCCGCGGAATCTCTCCATGAGTTACCGAAATAAAATTTGCCGAGCTTCGTTTACTCGCCCGCGGAGATCAGTTTTAAATCCTATGCCTACGACTTGAAGATTTTGAACATCTCACACAGGGTGTGAATGAAATGCAAAATTTCATAAGAGTGATGGCTAGATGGTAATCGCTCGTACAAGTCAACGGCGGCAGGAATAGAGGGAAAGTTTAAGTACCAAGAGGTATTTCCGGATTCTTCTGGCCATGGTTTTCTCTTTTCCTTCCTCCATCCCCCCCTCTCTCTCTCTCTCTCTCTCTCTCTCTCTCTCTTATATCGATGAACGAAAAAGAGAAGCAGGAGCAGAAGATAAGAAGAAGAAGAAGGTAAAACCGTCGGGATCAATACGACTCAACAGGTTACACCCGAAGCCAACGACAAGCCATCCCCGCCAACCTCTCTCTCGACCCCCGATAGTTGAGACGAAAGGCGAAATCCACCGAGGGATGCCGGTGCGCGGATCGCACAGGGTGTGAGGGTTGCCAGGCAACCTTTCGCTCTCTCATCGACCACCGTCATGGACCGCACCCGTCTGAGACCATACCACCACCGTCGCCACCGCCGCCGCTACCGCTGCTACTATCACCATCACTGGCACGTTACTACCACGTGGCGCGATTTTAAGCTGCTTCCACATCGTATCGGCACAATGCCACGTGTATACCCGGCATACTTGATTCGTCCTCTTTCCCAAAGAACACAATAAGGTTTGTTTCTATCAATATAGATTAACTTTAATCTCAATTCAATTTATTCTTCATTTTTTTTTAGTTCTAAAAATTAGAAAAAGCTGAGAAGTAAGTTGAACCGAAATTAAAGTTAATCTACATTGCTAGAAATGAACCTAAGTCAAGAGAACCTAAGTCAAAATAACTTTATTTTGACGTCATGAAGATCAAAATGATGATTTTTGGTTAAAATCTGACTGTTGATTGTTGTTAAGAATGAAAATAAAGTAATTTTGATTTTTTTGTTGACTTTTGTGTGTCCTTGAGTTCTTTTTCGCCCTTTTTCCTCTTGTGATTAATATTTTATAGAAGGGCTTAATTACCAACCAATTTCTGCAGCGGCTTATACTCTTCGAAATGCTTCACAAAAATATTCTTGAACGAGAAATATACTTGAAGAGAGAATTATATATGTTTCTTTATTAAAATCGGTTCGTCGAGAAACCAATTACGATTTTTGGGATGTTATTATACGGGCCATGATCCATGATGGATATTATTATAGGAGACGTGATGGATGTTTGATGGTTTTTTCTCATCTCTTCAGTTCCAGCTGTTGGAGAGGATAAAGAATCAATTAAATGACAATTAAGGTCGTTCCTGAAATCGATCCAACCGTTCACTTGTGCTATAAATAGCCATCGAGTGGTGATCCATCAGCTATTATTCTCATGAAACGAGCGCATGGCAAACGGTGCTTGTTGACATTCCCGTATTCACGCGATGTGTTCAATGCATCTGTCTCGAGCGAGGAGTACATGAAAGTACCGGGGTAGTACTCAAACGTTGTTCACGAAGGAAAGACGAGCGGAAAAGATATGACGCGATCCGTCTGAATCTGAAAGACTCAAGAGAGGGAAAGTCCTCCGACGTGATCAGAAAATGGTATATTTTTCATAGGGCAAGTGTGGCCTCTTCTGAAGCTTTTTCATCGTACGTGACCAGTTTTTCTCGCGGCTAATACACGGGAAATCGTAGCGCGAGAGTGCTCGCGTTTCTCTTGTTCATATGGAATCCATTGTCGTCTTTGAGCATGAATTATTGCTCCTACATAAATGCGGCTCTCATCCTCTTCGATGTCTCGATGAACAAGGGAGTGAGAAGAAGAGAAGAGGGCACGAATGAGAAGCGATGGGTGACATTGTTCTTCGAGTTCGCGGATCGGTTAATATTAATTAAGTCATTGTGTATCTACTCACGAGAAGAAAGCTTCCGCTCTCTGTATGGCGTCGTGAGGCATCGTCGATGAAGATGCAGCTATAAAATATTTCAGATATTGGAGATTTTTTTTCATATAATATATGTTTTATATTATATAATAACTTTAAGTTAGCAAATATAATAACGAAATGACAAACATCTTTGAAAAAACAATATGTAATTATTAAAAAGCTGAAATATATTTTTCATAATTATTTAGAGATTCTAAATGATTTCTGTTCTGTCTTTGTCTCTTATTCTCTTTCTCTCTCCCTCTTTCTTTCTTTCTTCCGTTCCTCTTTTTGCTTGTCTCTCTTTTTTTTTTTTCATTTATGCTCTTCTTCGAGCCTGGAGCACTCTGGCATCAGTTCGGTCGTCGGGTATCGAATTCTTGACAAGGGGCGGAGAGAAATGGAAAGCAGCAAGCGCGATTCTCGGAAATAATGTATGCCGCTTCTGTTGAAAATCTCGAACGGCTGTGCACGCGGCCAGCGCATTCTTTTTTCTTCTCTCTTAATCCCGTCTCATCCTTTCCCAAGACGTAGCGTTACGAGTAGCGGCTCGACGCCGCCCGTCCAATTCGACGCGTAACTGGATTTTCTCGACAAAAAGTAGCATGCGTTGCAAAAAGGGAGACTAGGAGGAAAGAAGGTGACGAAATATATGTTCACGCGTATTTTTTTAATAAAGCAAAGAAAGAAAATGTGAAAACTGTCTGTTCTGTTTCTTCTATATATTTCTGCTGAGTTTCGATCTACACTGTTAAATTGATTTGGACTATATCGATGAGAAACATTATTATATTATTTTCATTCAATTTAGGGTCAAGCGGTGATACAGCTCGCGAAAACCGTGAAGGACGTAACCATCTTTGGCGTGTGCAGCAAATCAAAGCATGAGGCTCTTAAAAATGCTGGAACTATCGATTATCTTCTAGAACGCGGCGCGGATTACAGCAACGAAGTCAGAAAGTACGTAGATGATGTCGCACATAATTAATATTTTGTGTTTTCTTTCGAATGAGAATATGATCAATATTAAAAGGTCTAGTGAGAATTCTGTATATTTTTTACACGTGTCTGTGCTTATTTAGAATCTCCCCGGAAGGTGTAGACATCGTTTTAGATTGTCTATGCGGCGAAGAATGTAACAAGGGTTACGCTCTCTTGAAGCCAATGGGCAAGTACATTCTTTATGGATCTAGCAACGTCGTCACCGGGGAAACTAAGAGCTTCTTTTCCGCAGCACGATCAGTACGTAATTTAGTTTTTAGATTAATTCAATTTCTCATTCGTATTGATCAAACAAAAGCATTTTGTATCATTATGTATAAAGTATCTTTTAATGCTTTAGTGTAAGATTTTATAAGCTGATATATTCTTTTTTGAATTATCTTGTTATTTGTGTAAAGATGTTTGCTGGAGTAATAATAACTTCCTTAGGATTATATCTCTGCCATATCCATGCACGTTTTATTATATGTTGTTTAGTGGTGGCAAGTCGATAAAGTGTCACCCATAAAGCTGTTCGACGAAAACAAGACATTGTCCGGATTGAATTTACGCCACTTGATGTACCAGCACGGCAGTCACGCGTTCGTTCGACGGGCAGTGAATCAAGTGTATACGCTGTGGAGCGAGGGCAAGATCAAGCCAACGGTGGATTCAACATGGGCGCTGGAGGATGTGCCTGAGGCCATGCAAAAAATGCATGATCGCAAGAACATCGGTAAGATCGTGCTGGATCCGAGTCTGGAGCCGAAGCCCAAACCAGCTACGCCGGCTAAGGGCAAAGCGAAAGACAAGAAGGTCGCGAATCAGGAGGAGAAAAAGGCGTCTAGCGTAGAGTCGGAGGAAGGAGAGAAAAAGAAGGAACCCGAATTGACAAACGGTACCTCAGAAGACAAATCTGATAGCGGTAAGAAAATAGAATGTGATAAATTAATATTATGTTATTTCGTATAATCTCTCGAAAATTAAATATCCAAAGACTCGCCCGCGTTTCCTGTTCCAGATTCGAAAGAGAAGGAATCTAGCTGAATTAGCAGTAGTAAGTAATCTTATAAGAACAAAGAAATGATACCCGTAAACATCAAGAGTTCCCAGGAAAGTACTATTGCTGAGAGATCCATCGCTGTTATCCGAGAGAATGATAAATTTGAGAAATTCGCGGATGGTATCGCGTAGAATTTACATGCAGATGATTCACAATGAGATAACTGTAATTCACATTTTATGCTCTAATAATATAATGAAGAAAAGGTAATCTCTCTCTTCGAATTGTTACTTGTAGAACATGGAATTTAAAGTTTTAATTTAGCGAATAATTGATCGCTTGCACTGTAAGCTATACACTGCTTTTCTTTTACGTCGAAATAGATGTCTTTTCTTTTATCATCTGCATGTATCTATTCTACTTACATTTGTGCCGAGATTAAGAATTCATGCGAGTTATAAGAGAATCAACCAGCATATTGCATAAAGACGAGAGAATCAACCAAATAGAAATAACAATCTTGATGCGGTCCACAGTAGTTTACAGAATATAAGAACGTTATGTTTATTTTTTCACACCGACCAAATGGTTAATTTTGCGAGGAGTTAAGTGAACAATTGTTGGATACTAGACAGTTATTAGACAGCTTGGATCTTTTTTTTTTTTATTATTGTTATTGTCATTTTAGGAAATGAAACAACTTTTCCGTACTTATCAAACAATCGTAAAGACGATAGTAAGCAGTTTAATAATTGTGGATTATCCAACAATCTATCTACTTAGCTCTGTCTATTTGTATTGAATATTATCGCTGCTATTATGATATCTATATACTAACAATCTCTTACATTAATATAATATTACCTCTATTTGTAATTTAATGGGATAAAAATAACATATTGCGCTAGTTTTCGTGGAGAAAAGCTAAATGCGGGGCTAAATTACTTTCGTATGTAAATTTTATGTATTAAAGATGTTTTTACGCCACCTTATTATTCATCGTGGTGGCTTTTGTCACGATGAAATATCCTTTTAAATTTTAATGATATAGTCATGAAAGTCAAGAGTAATATTTAGCATTATATATATGGGGCATTTCGCTGGAATTTAGACACTCTTTTTTTCATACTCTTTCATACTTTATAGTTTTTATGTAAAATTAATTATAATCTTCAAGATTTTTCTACGCAAAAATTTAAAGGTAAAAAAAATTGAAGTGTCTAAATGTAACTGCCTGAAAACTCATTGCAATCGGTATTTTTCTATAATCGGGATTCTATCTCTTTCTTCAAATCACTGATATGTACTGATCTCTGCAACGATATATCAACGAGATGTTTTCAAGATATTTCGAATTTTGAAAATCTGACGTAATGTAAAACCATTTAAGAAAAAATGCATTCGTTGATGTTTATCATGCGCTACAAAGTTTGGATAACAATCAGATTTAATAATCTGAATATAAGAATTAACTGATGTATAACATAAATTAATTAAGCGAAAAATGTAATTAGACTGACTAATTATGGCTTGAAATTATAAAAGCCTAATAGAGACATTGCTCGGCACAGAAGTGCTTTGAGAATTATCTTAGTAAATGTTGGCGTATTATTATTTCTATGTGAAAGAAACTTTCGAATCAGTTTCAACGAAAGGAATCGAGCATAAGTGCTCATACGCATGTCTCGTCGTTTTTATTCAGATTATACAAATCGATAATGTATTTTAAAGACTCCGAATAACTTTTTATCGTTTAAATGAAATTTTATAAACATTTTAATGACGTTGCATCAACATATGTACATGAAGAGTAATTTAATGAATTAGCATCGTAGAGTATATCGTTCTTTTTTTCTACGAAAAGGAATGCCAGTTTAAAATACGCAAAGGCCTCACTTTTTAATTATCGCATACTCGCGTGAATGTAATTGTGTCGCTTGGACACCGAACGCGTGACTGCAGTCCGATAAATTATGTTCAAAATCTGCATTGCGGATTTTTCTTCGACTTTCGAATTTTTCGAGTTAGTTTTCCAACTGGCCGTGATATATTATGCGATGTATCGTAGGCCGTTCTGTGCGAATAAACAGTAAAGGATGCGTTACTAATGATGATCTGTTAAACGAGAAGATTTCGTAATAATATAAACGGAAGATTAAGGATTCTCGTGAATTCGAAGGCGGTAAAGTGAAAAAGAAAAGGGAGAAAGGAAATAGGAAAAAAAGAAAATGATCTCGAGGGCGTGTCCTCGATGGAACGCGGCTCGGTAGAGGAGCTGGTCGATGCAGAACAAAGTGTGCATATCTCTCCGGAATGTTGGAACAATTTTGATGTAGCCGATTTCGTTAGGATTTGATACTAGCTCTGTATACCAATATCTATATTATACAAATCACTATACGAGATGAAAAAGAGTCACGTGGACGAGGGGGAAGGTATGTGTCGACGATATTTCGCGCGCTGATCTCAAGTTCATCTTGGAAGAGGCGTGCGTAAGCGCCAATCAACTGCCGTATCGAATCTCTCGGTCCAAAAGATACATAATACTAATCCTTACTCATCGAGAAAAACGTATCAGTCTGAAAAAGAAAAAGACAAAAAAAAGTGTGGAAAAAACTGCGAAAAACATGGTAAATGTGGCTGCATATTTTGAGACATCTTTTAAACACGTAACACACGATAATTCCACATGAGGCGAACACGAATACACGCTCACACATGAAATACGACGACACCACACATTATACTGTATATTTTATTGTAAGGCTTTAAATGTTTCATCAAATAACTCTATTATATTATAATATATCTATATATTTGTATCGATCGTTTCCTCCTGCCCTGATTACTTTTTTTACTTAGGTCCGAACGTCGGGATAAGAGTCCGGGATCTGTGCGAGGTGTTACACGTGGGATCGGATGCGTGAGCTTTGAATTTAAAGCGTAGATTGATTAGCGCGAGGAAATGTCAGGAAATGTCTTCGGGATAATATTAATCGAACAGCCAAATTGTTTATATATAACTGCCAAAAAATTACGTTTCCAGAGATATTTTGTGCTCTCTTTGAAGGATGACCACGTGAATATATATTGCATTCAATATTTTCTGTACAGCTAGTACCTAGTATAGCTTATATTCTCAGCTATTTCTTCCTTGATGGAAGAGAGATGAAATATTTCAAATATGTTTTACGTGATTAGCTTTTAACGAAAAATCAAGAATAAGACCGAACTCATTATGTTAATTCACAGAGTTGGGAAAGTTTCTTTTTAAAAGTAACGCGTTATTGTTATTGTTATTTGCGGTAAAAAGTAACTCGTTGCCGTTATTCGTTACCGATTGTAAAAAAGTAACACATTACCGTTACTTAAAAATAATGATAAAAAAATCGTTATTTTTTTTGTTTGCAGAATGAGACGAGTCTACTACTCACCGATTTTGATGAAATTAGTCATTCGATGTTTTTGCACGAAACGAACGAATCTGGCAGAAAAATAAGTGTCGCTCTGCCCAGTAAACTGAAATTAATGTTTAAGTTGATGAGTATTGAGATAAGGAAATCTGTCCTAATTTCATTAAAATTGATGAATAAATCTGTCTTCTGTATAATTACACTTTTTAAAATGGTAAAACAGGCTTCTAAGACAGAGTATAAATAAACTATAAGAAAAACATTTATCTTTGAATATTTTTATCTTTTATTAATATTTTATATACTTATGTTTAATTCTGTGGTACTTTATTATATAATAGATATTTTAGTTTTTAGTGTTTTTAGTGATAAAGTGA
>Ga0157363_1003368_pt1 | contig 14448 bp, 6 predicted proteins | sample AttsexASBM1_FD_111477 | JGI IMG/M metagenome (GOLD analysis project Ga0157363, IMG submission 111477) | Fungus gardens microbial communities from leaf cutter ant in Ribeirão Preto, State of São Paulo, Brazil - Atta sexdens ASBM1 | ecosystem: Host-associated > Fungi > Mycelium > Unclassified ...
AAATTCCGGAGAAAAATAATTAATCCTTATAAAGTATATTTGTAGAACATTTTTTCGATAGACGATTTTTATTAATATTTGTGATTTTTATTAATATTTTTATATTTTATATATATAATATTCTTAGATCGCTAATTACGAGCCTAAAGTCCAATTTTAGAATTTCAAAATGATGGGGTTCAATATTGGCAGACAAATTTTTTATATCAGTAATTGTTTTATTGAATTTAATGTTAAATAAATGTTAAGATTTGTGCTAAGAGATTGTGCGAGATATGCCATAATGGATATGTCATTTTTAATTTTGAAAATTTTATTTTTTTAAAATTTGATCTAAAATTCGTAGGAATGGGTCGAATTAAATTCAAAAGTATTTAAAAATTGAAAAGTATTAAATAAATTTATATATTTGCTATATTAAATATAGATTTTTTTCTCTTTTTCTCTCTTTTTATATATAAGGATTATTATTTTTATAAAAATGTAATTTTTATAAAATTTTTTTATTACACATAAATCGCTTTTTTTCTAAAAAGAAAAACACTCAGTATTTTTTACGTATTCAATCGCAGTAATTAGGCAAGTATCGACGTCGAAAAATAGCAACATTTTTTTTTTAACTTAATGGCATATTTCCTCAACACAAGGACAAAGGACAATATTAGTTAGAATCTTCTCGATAGCAGAAGAAATATTACACTGCTGCAATATTTGCCAAATTCAATATGGTTTTCTCCGTCCGTTTTCTTACGAGGACAGTATGACCAAAACGTGGACAAAAGTCGTGTAGTATGTAATTATAAATATCTATAATGTAACTGCTCTTCAGTGTTCGAATCCGCTCGTTAATCATGGCTATTGTTTGGAAGCGTCTAATTATCACTTGTGTACGCGACTGCGATCCCGGCTGATTTATACCGACTGATTCATTGTAATAGAATTACACTTATCTTTATAATCATTCTCGATCATCTGTGATCGCATTATAATATTCACGACCGTTGTAAATATGTGCATATTGCATCGTCTATTCATCATGCGCATTGTTGTATTATATGATCGTATTTCTTTCTTTCCACGTATTGGAAATTCTAGAACAAAAATTCGTAATGTTACGAATCAAAATTCAAACAGTTATAACTTCGTTAAATATGAATGAAATTTAAATAAAACAAAAAAAAAGGTTTTAAAGCTCTATTTTTGAAAGGTTATTATATTTTGTAATTTCTATGAATTTAGTAATTTTTATATATAGAAAAATATGAAACACATCTCTCGAAAAATCCGCGTCTCGCAATCGGCATAAAACTGTAGGTTCCGTACATTTATGACAATTGAATAATCAGCGTATGCATTAGAAGCCTAATGTAAAAAGAAGAAGAAGAAAATTATGAGCTGATCGAAAGGAGAAATCCTTTTTACTTTGAATATGTTACTTTGTGAATCTGTTACATATCCAAAAAAATTTTTAACTTTCTAACGTGAAAAACTTTCTAACGTAAACTTAAAATTTTCTCTACAAAATCGGTTTTTAAAAATGTTTTAATTTTTTTTTTATTAAGTTATGACAGATTAAATAAAAGAAGCATTTTGATCGTTTATAACTTCGTTAAAACTCATTGTATCGCAATTCGAAAAACAGATTCTTAATGCTAAAACTTTGACATATATAATTGTCCAATTTTTTTAAAAACATAGCAGCATATGATAATAAGTAACGTTACGAACTTTTGTTCCAACGCAATATATTGCTAATTTCTAAATAAATGTTTGAAATGTGTTTCGCGAGTGTCTCCTTTTCGAACACCTTTCAGACTCAGACCAATCAGTCGATCCGCGCGTCGAAAGGCAGATTGTTTTAATGTGATTATTTTAATGTATTTTAATTTTTTTTTACACTTATTATTATCAAGGATTTTAATAAATTTTTTAAAATTATGTTATAAAGTGAAATGCCAGTAAACGAGAATGGATTAAAATGGATTTAAATTTTTTCTATCCGAATGCGTATTTTAAATAGCGAATACTTTTTTGGATTTAATTGGATTCAATTGGATTCAATTAGATTCAATTGGATGCAATTGGATTGAAAAACTGCATTTCTTATTTAAAATTTTGAATTGAACAGTATTTACAATTTATGTTGTGCACATAGAAAAAGCTAATATTATTTTTAGATTTTAAGGCATATGCTCCATGCAATTCCTATAAATGAATAAAATGCATTCAGAATTGAAAAGCATTCATTTTAACATTCATGATTCCTCTGAATATTTCTGAAAATCTGAATCCATTTCAATTCATTTCAATCCATTACTGAGCAATTAATATTATTTATTTTAATATTCGTTTTCTTAGCTGGTAATAAAATCGCGTGCCGATTTGACAACTGTTGATATAAGTGCAAGTCATTATCTCTAAATGCTAATTTTGACAAAATCTACATCGCATTCGAGTGTCCGCAATTTATCCACATTTATACATAAAAAATAATTTTTTGTCCTTCTAAAAAAAATTATAAATAAATAACAAATTTTACCACCGCTATATGTACTTTCTTTTAAATTACATATGGGATTTACTTGTTCATGGTACATGTATGCATTTGTTTATACATAATTATCTTTTTTGTCCACCTTATAAAATCATGTTACATATAAACAAATGAAATGATTCTTGTTTACGAGTAAATGCTCTCTTCTGTTGACGTGTATTGCTCGTTCATGAATGATTTTCGTGATATAAGCAAGAGATATTCAAAGAAAAAAGCCTCAGAGCGATGAAATCATGCCCATGGATTTAGCTATTATCAGAAAGAAATTTTGCTAGTAATAAACAGGTTAATCAATAAACAAGTTAAATAATCATTTAAAATGGCAAATATAAAAAAATTTTTAAAAATGTATTTAAAATGCAAAATATTTTTCGAATCTACTTTATATGTAAAATGGTTAAATAGATATTTTAAATAGTTTTCAAATACAGAATGATTTTTCCTACGTACATATTAATAATATACATTTCTTAAGTATTTTATATTTAGCATTTTAAATAGAATTATATTTGAAATGGAATTTTAAATGTAAAAATATCAGCCCTGTTACTAAATAAATATGCATTTGCGATGCAAGTCTGATCAGATTCTAATCGCGCGGCGATATCGTTTGATATCGATAGATCGTATGATTCCGATGTGTCGATGGAGTCTTAGTGGCTTTTAGGTTGGAGCTGTTTCAATTAGTTTGTGCGATGAGTTTTTCACATTTGAAAAGAAATTGTCTTATCGCGTAAAATGGCGGTGTCCTTTTTGAGTAAAAGAATCGCTTTAATGCAACGGAATTTCTTGAAAATTCCGAAACGAAACGGATATATAGTCTTGTAAGTTTATCTTTCTTTACTTTGTTATCACATAGAGGTTAGGTTCCACTGATTCTCGCGTGTTCTTTTAATATTACGATTACTGCGTTTTATATCATTTTATTGTGTTTCCCTTACATTTGTGTATATTTAGTATGGATTCTTTTTTTATCTTTATTACTTAATTACTATTTCAATTATATTTTTGATGTTTAGAAATTCAATTTTATCTACATTTTCATTCACGTGTTTTAAATTTGCATTCTTTGTTATTCATTTAATTTTCTTTGATTAATTTATTTATATATTGTACATTTATGGGTTATTTTTATTGCTTTTTAATATTTCTCATCTATTTGATTATATATTTATTGCACGTTTATGTATAATTTATATATTATGTAATATAAATAAACTTTTTGTAATATCAATGTTTAATTCATGTTTTTAAATATCTACATTGTTATTAAATGGATATATTAAAAAATGTATTCTAAATATATTAATATATATAATTAAATTATATATATTAACAAAGTACAAAATTATTTTAGATCCATTTTTTTACATTTATGTTTTGTTTAATTATATTCATTAGGTATATTTAAATTGAGTTTATTTTGTATATTTGCATTTGTTTTGTATATTTGTGCACCTTATACAATTTTACTTCTTTTCCTTTGTGTCAAGACTTCCAGAAATAGGTGAGGAATCGTCAGAAAAAAATCCTTTACTGAAGGATGACAATTTGCCAGAATTTAACACAATTACAATCGAAAAATGTATAGCAGCTATTGGAAAACAAACTGTAGATTTTGAAGAAAAGTTGAAAAGTCTGGAAAAAATAACCTGTAAGTATTAAGTACCAACCAAAGGTGAAGTATTACTTAATTATTAAAAGATATTTTATATTGAAAATATTAATTAAATATATTTAAATATTAATTTTATTTGAATGCTGTATAATTAATATTTAAATACATTGTACAAGCAAATTTTGAATATGATATGAATAGAAAGAGAATAAATAATATTAAGAGATTTTCTTATAATTGTTTAGTAATAATAAAATTAATATGATACAAATCTTGAATAAAAAGAAATATGCTCCAATATAATTACGATTTTTAATTTTTATAATCTTTTACAGCAAAAGATGTATTTAATGAATGGTTGCTTCCAATTGAGGATGCATATCTTCCTCTTGAGACGACTTGGGGCATAGCAAAGACTTTATATTTTGGCAATCAAAGTTTGATGCCAACAAAATGCTATATGAGTATTCACGAACGTGCTACGAGAGCCATAGCTAGCAAATTTGGCAGTGCGCCACTCTTTAGAGCATGCAAGGAAGCATTAGAGAATAAGGACATCAAATTAACACATTCGCAGAAGAGAGTGCTTACCAAGTATGTGCTGGAAGGAACTTTAAATGGTCTGAATCTACAAGAAAAAGAATTCAAGAAGTATTCAGCTGACTTGAATTTCATTATATCAAAAATCAAGGAATACAAAGCGAAATATGAGGTCTATCACATAACTTGTAATTAGATTTATAATAATTATGACATAGCAAAATTAGAAAAGGCTACCGGACTAATTATATTTAAAAAAGCATCATTATTAATAGGATTTTATTTTTTATTTTATTATAGTGTATTTTTATTATACTAAATTTGTCTCGAAAAAAGCATAGCAACAAACTGAAATTTAACTTGATCTTTTTAGAGTTCTACAGCTGTATATAGTATGGTAATATATAACAAACATGTCGTGGAAGATTTTCCGGAAGACTATCTCAAATCCATAGCGATTGATCCTAGACAACCTTATATGGGTCCTTGGAAAATCACTTTAAAGCCATATATCCTGCAACCGTTTATGGGTATGCATCCTTCGTATTTTTATTTAAAAAAAAGACTTGAAATTTTTAAGACTTAAAATTTTTATCGATTTATATTTTCTCAATTAGAATATTGTCCTAATCGTGAATTGAGAGAGGCAATCTGGGATGCCGATGTCATCCGGTGCTCTAATTATCAGGAAAGATCTGTTCAGGCCAGTGTGACATTGGAGGAACTCCGATCAAGAAGAATTGAACAGGCGAAGCGCTTGGGATTTAAAAATTACGCAGAGATGAGCATGAAGACAAAGATGGCCGATAATCTGGAGAATCTGTACAACATGTTAGAAGTTCTTCGGAGTACTGGTAATTAATTTATTATGAATGAAAAATATAATACAGAGAAATAATTGAAAATTTATTAGAGCAGTTATATTTTGTTTAATTAATTTATTGACAATTTGTTGAAATTATGAAAGAACGATAATGTTTTATTATTAATTAGATCTGTTAAAAAAAATATATTTTTATTAATATATTATTAAAATTATGAATATAAAATATTACAAATAATAGACAATGTTTTTGATAATATTACTCGATTAATAATTATGTGAAATTGATGAATAATTATCTGTTTTTTTTAAGCATTACCGATTCAAGAAAAGGAAATTGCAAATTTAACCGAATTTGCAAAGACGAGAGATTTCAATGATATTATAAGAGTATGGGATATTGCATTTTGGGGTAGAAAACAACGTCATAGCATGTATATGTAAGTAAATCGGCAAGACATATCCTACATATATTTTTTTAATACTATATTGAAAAGTTGTTTTTTTTTTTTTAATATAACATATGTATTTATATTATATATTAAAGAATTATGTTGCGTTCGCGCGATTGCATTTTAAAGAGAATATAATTATTTGAAAGAAAATGTAAAATATCCTGCATTATAGAATTCATTTAAGATATTGATATTTGCTAAAAGTTTATAATATCGAATAAAATATTGTACAATAATATATATTTAAATACTTTGTTTAATTCCATGTTTGTTCAGTGACGAAAACAAGTGGAAAGAGTATTTTCCACTACCGACTGTGTTGTCGGGTCTTTTCAAACACATCGAGACGCTCTTTAATGTGAAAATCGTCGAAAGCAAGAAAGCGGACATTTGGCATAAAGATGTCTGGTTCTTCGACATATTCGATTTGAACGGATTCAATGCAGCACCCATCGCGAATTTCTACCTAGATCCCTACGCCAGAGGAACGGAGAAGTTCCGTAAAGAACAAACCTCGGGATGGGTGTCCACGATCAAAAGCAAGAGCAAAGTCGGCAATAGCACTCCATTGATCGCTATGATCTTCAATTTTCCGCCCCCGATAGGCGATAAACCTTCTCTTCTTTCCTTCAAGGACATACAGATTCTTTTCCAAAAAGTAATAGGTTACATATATTATAAAATTATAATAGATTTATATATACATCTTTAATTTGTTAAACCATTGATCTTTTATTTGTTACACATTACAGTTTGGACACGCTTTGCAACATTTATTAACTACGATCGAGTATTCTGACATTGCTGGATTGTCATTTGTGGAATGGGATGCAGTATTCACATGTGATTTCTTCATGGAAAACTGGTATAAAATAAAGTTATTTTTATTTATTCTATTTCTTTACTTACTTTCTTTATATTTTTAATATGCTTGTGTCAATATTGCAATTAATTAATTAATAAGTTAATGTCTAATATGTAATTCAATTTTGTGTATATATTTGATGAATATAGGTTGTACGAACCATTTATGTTACAAAAAATCTCTGAACATTACGAAACGAAGAAACCATTACCTGCGGAGGCTGTCGACAGTATTAAAAAAATGAGGTCGCATTTGGCTGGTTATAAGCTTTGTAAAGAACTTTATTTATCACATTTGGATCTGGAGCTGCATTCCAGGTGAATTTCGATTTGCAAAAAATTTTTGTTGAATTAAATCCTGAATTTTTTTCTTAAATTATTTAAGAGAAATATAATTATGCTTTATCGAATGGTAATATTTTCAACTTATAGTTTCGATCAAAAATGGGTTACTCTACCGGATGAATTCTTTTAACGTAACGTGTTATTTTCTAATGTATATATGTAAAAAAAAACAAGAAACTTGTTTTAAACTTTTTTTAAATACTTCCATTGATCTTGAAGTAATCTTGAAAATAAATAAAAAAAAGGAGAATTTTAAAAAAGAGCCGATTTCTACTCAAAAATGTGTAAATAAAAGCAATAGATCCTATTTTTAATTAGAACCTAAAGTTGAAAACATCATTTGATGAAGATGTACTTAATATTACTAAATTTTGGAGATTTTTGATAAAAATTACTTTGCTTTATCTTAAAAGGAGTGGTCAGATCACAAGAAGTGGTCTTAAACACCATATATTTATATCTTATTACATCAATGTTTACAAAATAAACAAAACGCTTGTCGTTCTCTCAATATAATAATTTGACAATTCTGAAACAATATTGATCTTTACGTCGCTTTATTTTATTTTTGAAAAAATTGCAGTGAAACATTTTGGGTAACTATCATGAAACGCCTATGGCCGCAATATTTCGTGTTGCCACTCGAAAAAAGGGACGTTCATGTTTGCAATTTCGATGTTATATGGAGTGGCAATTGGGCAGCCGCGTATTTCAGGTATCATCTATCAATTTTATTCGAATTAGAGAATTTTTGCAAATTGATTTTAATTTAAGATAGTTATATATAATTGTTATCTCAAATTATATAGGATATTTCAAACTTTTTGATACACCGCTTGTGCATGTAGAGCGAATTAAACTGAGTCGAAGTCTTCTATCATTTTGTAATTTTTACAATTTTTTTTTAATTATCTAATGAGCAGAATATCTGAAATCGAAGCATAAAACAACTTTAAGAATCTTTAAGAATTCTTCAAAAAACATCCTTTAAATATAATTCATAAAGAACTCTGAAAGATAAATAAAGAAAAAAAGGAGTAAATTTTATTTTATAAAGAACTTTAAAAGATACTTTATGCGCCAATTTTACCCGCTCATTCAGCAATCTTTAGAAATTAATCTATCTATTAACTATAAATTATCTATTAACTATTCAGTTTAGTCCGGTCTACTTGTTCACAAGCCAAAAAATTTAGGATACTCTATATTTGTGCGAAATTTTTCTATTAATGAAGTAATAAAGCACAGTTGTTTATATAATTGTTAGTAATTGTTTACAATGTAGCGTTGATCTAACCTGTTTAATCGTTAAATTGCAGCAAAATTTGGTCTGAGATGATAGCTGCCGATTTATACACGGCTTTTCAAGAGATCAAGTTCGATGAATCACAGCAGAAGGAGTTAGGTATGAGATTCCGTAACACGTTTTTATCTTTGGGCGGTAGTTATCCTGCCGCCGAGGTATTCAGGCAATTTAGGGGAAGAGATCCGAGCCCACAAGCATTATTAGACAATCTTGGGTTAACGAATTCGACGAAGGAAACCAAATGATACGAATATGGTTGGATATAGTACTACTCTTTAAGAGTACGCAAACATAATTATTAATTCTGTATAGTAACGGATATTGTTACTTGGATCCATACAGAAGATCCAGGAATTAATTCAGTTGTGAAGTAATCATAATGCAATAAATTATCATTTGTAAAGTACTGTACTAAAAATTTACGAATTTTTCGTTTAAATCAACACTTTTAGTACCACGCGTCACATATGTGTGACATGCCAATTTGTTTCAAGAGTTTGACGTTATATACTACTGTGATCAAAAAATAAGGTGAAATTGTTTATAACTTTTAAAATTTTTATTTATTCTTCTAAATCTATTTCATCGCCTTCAAAGTACTCCCCTCTGGATACAATACACTTTTGCCAATGTTTTTTCCAATCCTCGAAACAATTGTTAAAGTCGATTTTCGGAATGGCCTTCAAAGCGCGCAGCGATTCGGTTTTTATCTCCTCAATCGTGTCGATACAGTGTCTCCGGAGCGGTCTCTTGAGCTTAGGGAATAGCCAGAAGTCACACTGTGTTAAATCAGGCGAATACGGTGGTTGTGGAATGATATGAGTTGAATTTTTGGCGAAATGGTCTCGAACAATCAATGCAGTGAGATAGTGCATTATCGTGGTGCAAAAACCAAGAATTGTCTGTCCCATAATTCTGGCCTCTTTTTGTGAATAGTTTCACGTAAACATTGCATAACGCTCAAATAATATTCCTTGTTAACAATTTGGCCCGGCGCTAGGAATTCATAATGCACTACATCACGATAATCGAAGAAAACTGTTAACATGACCTTGATTTTTGAACGACTCTGGCGCGATCTTTTCGGTTTTGACTTACCTTTTGCACGTATTCGCTTGATTGGTTGTTTCCGGGTCATATGCATACATCCAAGTCTCATCTCCAGTTATTATGCATTCCATCTTATCCTGATATTCAGAAAGCATTGTTTCACAGACTTCAACGCTGTTTTTCCAAAAATTGAGTGTTTTTGGCACCAAACGAGATTTCACTTTTTTAAGGTCATAAAACATCTTTCAAAATGGTCTGGACTGATCCAAATGAAATATTAACAGTATCAGCGAGATTTCTAATTGTCAATCGATGATTTTTGATCACCAAATCTTTGATTTCATTCACGTGTTATTCATCAGTTGATGTTGATGGTCATCCAGAGCGATTTTTTCGTCTTCAACGCTTTCTCTGCCTTTTTTGAATTGTTTATACCACTTGTAAACATTTTTTTGTGACATAGCCTGGTCACCGAAGGCCTTCTGCAACATTCTCAATATTTCTGCAGCAGAAATTTCATTCCGCAAACAAAATTTAACTTCTTTGCTTAACAAAATCAGACATTGTATAATAAAAATCGCTAAATTAAAAAAAAAGATTTATCAGAATTGAAGAGCGCGCGTATTTTAAATTAAAAATTTCACCTTATTTTTTGATCACAGTAGTATATGTGACATCATTAAGTTTTATGATTATGTAAAGAAATGAGGTTTGTTTTGAATGTTGTTGTGTAAAAGTATCACAAGAAAAGCGTAGGTTGTAGAGTTGATTTTTCCAATCACATCGTGATAACGAACGTGTTAAAGTGATGTACGGAGGTTAAATAATTTGAATAAAAAAATATTTAGTGTATTAAATAATAAACAACTTCAAATAAACAAACTTCTTTTTTTTATACTGTGCCTTTTTTATACTGTGCCTTTCTTATCTTTCTTCCGTCCTAAACGTATGTATATAGGACAAATTGTTAATATTTTTCCAAAAAAAAATTATAAATGTGTAAATTCTGTTAAATTTAACATTGTATTCTTGAATCTTGATTGTTTGATTTTATTATTATCTGAAATATTTTTTATTGACGGAAGCAATACTATTTTATCATGTATCGATAATTCTTGTTCTGACTAGTTCATTTGACCAGTCAAAGATGATGCACCGCGAATATCTGAATTAATATTCAGAACAATTTACTTAATTTATTCGTAATTTGCATAGGTCACCAACTTAAACTAGTAATAAATTTATCTTTTAAAATAAGCATTAAATTGAAAAACAAATTGAGCCAAGCAAAGGCTCTTGTAAAGCAATTAAAATAATGCGATATGTGGCACTCGATAACAAGACATATCTATTTCCTGGAAAGCTATCTGTTTCTTTTGGAACTGAAGGTTGCAATCTCCTTGAATAATATCTGCATTATATTAATATATAATTCCTGGAAAATGTTTTACACTTTGCTAATTATTAGTAATTATTAGCTATAATTATTATTTTATATATAGATATACATAGTCTCCGTGAAGAAAGAAACTATCTGATAAAATTCTGATTGACTTAATTGGCAGTTATCTCAGAGAATTGTTAATTGTTGCAATTGTAATTTTTTTCAAAATATTTTCTTTTATGTATGCATCGAACAACAAAAGATTGACATATTAATGAGAGATATTACACTACTGTTATTGCACTACAAATCATTAAAATAATCAGTCTTTAAGTACCCTTCGTGTCGAAGTATTAACAACCGATGTTACGATCTCGATAGGATCTGGTTTTCGTTCTCGTTCTAAGATTAATTACTTAATTAACAGCTGCGGACAAGTCGAGTTTTTCCGCCGGGCATGCACGTTTTTATCGCACTTGCTTGTCATCGTCGCCGTTCGACTCGAGATCTTATTTACACCCGTTATATTACGGAGCGGTAGGTAGATAGGATTATGAGTCACCTTCTCTGCATGAATACTAAATGCCTCGCTGCATCATTATCAGGCGTCGCACGTGCAAAATTTATTTATGAGCTCGTTAATCATGCTTATTTATAGTGAGCGCATTTATTTATGTCAATTCTTTATAGAACGATCAAATTCCCTCGTCGCGATTGCTTGTAATGGGAATCTAAACGTGTTTTTGAATTTCCGAATACTTAAATTTCAGTTATTTCAGAAATACAAAAAAATCTAATCTTTGGAGAATTGGAAAAAACCGGTTTAGTTTTTGCAACTACACTATTAAAAATAATTAAAAATATGTTCAAAATATCTTATCATATTATACATTAAGTGAATGGAACATATCATTTTCAAAATTTATTTTAAGGAAAGTGAAAAGTAGCTAACTTTGAAAATATAACTTACGATGTATTTTTTAAATAAATGAATATTTTCGTATATATTGGGTTGTCCCACCACGGAAAGTTCGTGCCGATTTTGAAGGAAAATTGAAACGCAGAAGATTTAAATTTTAATATACATTTATTAAATTATATAGGTTAGTCGGCATGAACTTTCCGGACAACCCAATAATAAAGTTTTTTATTAAGAATTCTATAACTGATAGATTTCTAAAGATATAAAATAAGTTAAAAAGAAGATGTCGTTTATTTAATTTTGTTGTTAAAAAATGTATATAATTCAAAAGGAATAACAAAGTTGCGATAAGTTAAATTTTTGTAAAGTGATTCAGTATTGAGTGTATTTTTATAATAGTATAGAGAAAACATTTTTCATGTGAACGACAGTTTCATAATCTAGTATCTAGGAATGTTAAAATAAGGAATGTTTAATTAATATAATTTTTGAAGGAAATTGTGTCTCCCCTGATTCTGAATTTACACTGTTAAATTTATAAGTCAAATTATTCCCAATTGAATTATTTTTAATCATTTTTATAAATCATCACTTTTAAAAACTCAAGAAAATGTATTAAATTTGACTTAAATTTAATATATTATTTACTAATTGCACACGTTAATATAGACGGTTGTTTGCTTTGAAACCACAGAAATGGATGATTTACATTTTGACATATGGAAATTTAAAAAAATAACAAATATTTTTTATTATATATATATATATATATATATGGAGAAATTGCGTCATGCATTGCTCGTTTGATATCTAAATATCAGTGTATCTCAATTTCGATAAAAATGACTTTGATTCTGAAATGTGCGATTCACTTATATCTTGATAAACTACACTTCAAAGAAATCGTAAAAGATATGAGAGAAGTAAATGGCAATATAAAATATATTTAACTTAAATAGGATAGAATCAGTGAAAGGAGTTCTTAAAAATGTAAAAGTATAACAAAATAAAAAAAAAAACGAAAAATAATTTAAACGTAAGAAAAAAATCGAATTAGAATTATAAAATAAAATTAACAGAAACAATCTATCAATGGAGAATAAAGATATATTCAAAATTTCCATTCAAAGTTTCTATCGACTTCGCTTTGATTTTAATTAAGCTCCTTCAATTATTATTATTACTTATTATTAACACTAAGAAATGTCAATATAACATGAAATATTCAAGCAAAGGAGAATGGATTGAAATGAATTGAAATGAATTCAGATTTTTAGAAATATTGATTCACAAGTGTTAAAATGAATGCTTTTCAATCTTGAATGCATTTTTATTCATTTATAGGAATTGCATGGAGCATATCTCTATGCCTTTCAATCTAAAAATAATATTAGCTTTTTCTATGCATTGTGAATACTGTTCAATTCAAAATTTTGAATAGGAAAGGCAGTTTTTCAATCCAATTGCATTCAATTGAATCTAATTGAATTCAATTGAATCCAATTAAGTCCAAAAAGAAGTATTCGTATTTAAAATACGCATTCGGATAGAAAAAAATTTCAATCCATTTTAATCCATTCTCGTTTTTGCTAGATATCTTTTAATTTTCAACTTTCGCATCCCGCGGCTTGCTGCATCTTCAGCGAAGGTTTTATTTGAGCCAGCAGTTATGGAAGTTGGACGGAGGCCGGTGAGCGAAATACGAGATCGTGTTTCTCCATTTGGATTCGAGAACTGACGCAACTTCACGAGTGCGAGAGTCCCGTGCTGGCTGTGCTGCTGACGCGTCGTTGTCGCGGCGCGCGCTTTTCGTTACGCCGCGCCGTGCAACACGAGAGACAGAGCGAAGTGACCGCGATGTTTCCTGGAATGCAAGACCCACACACGCGCGAACGTTGCAAATGCGCAACGAGTGCACCAGACTGTCTAATCGCGCCGAGAGAGCGCGAAGGAGATTTCGACGAACAGAGAGGCCAGAATCCATGCTCCTTCAACCGTGATGACGCGCGTCTCTCTCTCTCTCTCTCTCTCTCTCTCTCTCTCTCTTCCCCTCCCCCACTTATCTATCTCTCTTTCTCGTTGTCTGTCTCTCTCCGTCTTTCTGTCTCTATTTTTCTCTCATACGGTATTACATCTTCTTATACCGGGTGTCTCCTGTCCAACCAATGCTGCAAGGTTTTAATTTATGCGTATATTCATAGTTGGAAATTTTATGTTAAATTGAATATATTTCACGTGTTCCAAACAGTTGAAATTTTTGTTCATTAAAATTTTTGTATTAATTTAATATAAGATGGTGCGTCAAGAAGTGCAACACAAATATTATGTAGAAAATTAACATGAAATGTAATTGACACAATTTCTAAGCAAATTGTATATATAGAGATATATTCTTTTAGTAATATTTATAATATATTTAATTAATAAGTCTTGTTGATTTATATTCAAAAATTTATTTTAAAATACATTGTTTCTATGTTTTTTTTTCATTTCATTTTTTTCATAACGCATAAAATGTGTTATTTTAACATTAAGAAATGTCAGTATAACATGAAATATTCAAATAACAGTAGCATTATATCAAATT
>Ga0157363_1003369_pt1 | contig 14447 bp, 8 predicted proteins | sample AttsexASBM1_FD_111477 | JGI IMG/M metagenome (GOLD analysis project Ga0157363, IMG submission 111477) | Fungus gardens microbial communities from leaf cutter ant in Ribeirão Preto, State of São Paulo, Brazil - Atta sexdens ASBM1 | ecosystem: Host-associated > Fungi > Mycelium > Unclassified ...
AGAAAAAGAGATAGAAAATAATATTGTGAAAATTGTTCATTGTTTCGTTTAAATTACTTTTTAAGTGAGGTACAAATTGTAACGGGAAAGAAAGTAAAGATTCATACGATGACTCATATAAACATTATAACTTTGGTTCACTTTCTCATATATATATCCTATTACAATAGTATTTTAAAGTCCAACGGTCTCTAGAGAACGAAAGAAAAGTTCTATAATCGATTTCATGTACAGGTGAGTTCTTCAAAACTTTAATGATATAAGGGACTATGTAACAATTGCTTTTTTCTGACAATGAAGTAATATTGTTTCATCTTAACTTTATCGCGATGGTATAAATAACATTATTAATCATATCTGCGCTGTGAATAAATTATAATTATTTAAATATTATTTAAATTTAATATTTACAAATTCTGTTAAACACAATAAAGCTTTTATCCAACAGAAAAATTTCACAACATTGGTACTAATAATACAAAAAAATCTTATATATATTTGATAAAGCAGTAAAAAGATTTGATTGGCCTGATGCCAAGATTTTAATTGCGTATGCCGTGCAATTTCATATCGGGTGGATACTGTCAGGCACACATTCCTGAAAAGAATATTTAATTTGAAAAAATGCGAAGGTATAATTCGTAGTAAATGTGACGCTTTCCTCTGAAACTCGTTTTTACGAGAACTTCTTTAATGGATTTCGCTGTGGAAACGCAATGGAATTCCATTGCGATAATAAAATGGAAAGATTTAGTATAAGACAAGTCTGGAATTTATAATCTGTATTTTTTTGCACTGAAAAAAAGATTGGCTGTTGTAGCAATTTAGATGGTAAAATATGGAACAGCATTTTTAACTGGTTGCAACAGTCAATTTTTGGTTACATTACATTAACCTATTCGCAATGTCAATACGATTTCGATAGGCTAACTGGCTAACACAACTAAAAATTGGCTGCTGCAGCCAATTAAACATGTTATACCATATTTAGTTAATTTTTTATTTTAGTGCACGTCGCGAATATTTTATATTATTACTGTACAATCCGTTACATATATTCGAGGAGGAGTTTAGACTACATCAAGAATAGATATTAGAACGTTTGAAGATGCAAGTTGTTTCAAGTTTATGATTTATGATTTTGAAGGCTCGTTTAAATCCATTTATGTGGACGTTTACTCGATCGTAAGTTGGAAACATGAGCTTTCATGTCTCTCCGAGATAGCTGCCTCTAAATATAATTACTTTCAATAGCAAAAGCAAACTTAGTTTATCCGGTAATCGTGAATCCATCATCTAAAGACTGTTGTGTACAGGAATATTATCTATAATTACATTTCTTCTCAAACATTCTTGTGTCAAAACACTGCACGTTTTTAATAGAATTAAAATCTCGTTTAATACTATAAAAGTAGTAAAAATCAACGATAGTCAGACACTGATGTCGACAGATATTTACTAGTACGAACGATTTCAAAATTTTATTATTTAGGGCATATACATAATTTATTGCTAGAAATTTTGTATGTATTTGTATTCATAAATAATCATTATTATAAACGGAGAGAATTTTTTCTTAGAATTTATATATATGTATATAAAATTTATATATATATATTCTGTTGTTATAATTAAGACCAGATACAATTAGTTATACAAATTTTTTTATTGTTAAGCTTTTGCAGACGCATTAGAGTATTTTTGTAAATTAATTTTATAAATTAATTTTGTATATAACATAATTTGTTCTTAGCACAAAATATTTGTCAATTCTTGATATTTGAACAAGGTTTATCGAACACACACATATAACCGTTATGTACATATCGAAAATATGTGAGTATTTATTGCAAAATTTAACGATCGTATATAATCGTTACACAGAATGAACCAAAAGCCCTATGGAAACATTTCGAAAATTATGCTTCACTGGTTAATGTTGTACGTGCATATGAGAATATCAAAGTGGAACTTACAATAAACTTGTTAATATCTGAAAGTTACTTTGAACATCTACGTACAATGCTAAGTAGCAAAATGCATTTATTTCAAATTTATACTTAAAAATTTATATTGAATGTTATATTTAATATTATGAAACTATATGTTCTGCAATCAATTGAAAGATTATCGAGAACACTTTTCTTACATTTAATAGAGTTTTATAAAGAAGCTTGATTTAATTCGTGATTTATTTTCATAATTTATAGAATTTTGCTTTTTCTTGTCATGATTAATATAAAGCATTAACTTATTCACGAGCTGAAACCTACAATTTTATATTCCAGTAGTTATTCTGATAAAATTCCAATAAAATTGAGTCGCGACGACTCATCCAAGGTTGCTTTGCGGGTTCAGAAGAAGAAATAAAAGGGAAGTCGTAAGATGTATAAAAAGATGAAAAGAGAAAGAAAAAATGGAAAGGAATAAGACAGCGCGATGTCGAATTGATCGCGAAAGAGCTTCGTTCTGTCGAAGCTTCTTGAGAGTTTCGTTCAGACATTAAAATAAATATTTTCCTTATACATACATATATCATGTATTTCTATTTACTTTTAGAATGCAGATTTAATAAATGATTTGATTGAGCTCACAACTCTACGAATGAACGCTGAATCTTTTAAAATATTTCTTTTATGCAAAATTATTTGATTTGATTTTATATTTTAATAATAAATAATTTAGATCTATAATTAAACAAGTCGTTGCGTGTTCCTTTGAATTTTTTTATTACACTTAATTGACAGTCTTTGTATATGTATTCGTACATATATATTTTTATATTTATATATATTTGAATATTTTATTTTATATTTATATATTTTTGAAGCAGAAAATAATGCCAAGCATTCTCTTATTTGCATTTAAGTATAGTATTATCTTAAAGTTATGTGCTACGCAAAGGCATTGCTTTTGACATGATTGTAAATACTACTTTATGTACAGTTATGAAAGAGAATAATGCTTTTGTATGTGGCTACTTCATAATATGCTGTAATATTGTGGAAATTAACCCTGTAGAACTAGGAGGTATATAAGCTCTGCAAACTATACAAGTTTGTGTATCTGCTCGGATAGTTAGGCTATGGAATATAGTGTTCGCAGTATGTGTGTGTGTGTACTTATATATTATACATCTTATTTTGGCCAACCGACAGTAAATATACCATGTTTAGTATGCGTTCTGAACCGTGAAGTTATTCGGGAATATTTATGCACGATGCGATGAGACACCGCTTATAACGTTTGTTACGTAACTGAAGCGGAAATTAGTTCGTCTCTACGCGACAAATTAATTTCTGAGAATTTAATGGTTGATGAAAGATTTTATTATTATAATTATGCCAGCAAAATCGTAAAATTATGAAGTTTTTATACGAATAGCGAAAGTGAGTAGCTGAGTTCCGTCATTTTATCGAGGATATTTTTTTAAATAAAGCAATAAATGTTCTCTGAAGAAGGTTCATAATAGAGCAATTTCATAATAGAGGTTCGTACTTAATAATCATTTCCGTCGGAAATGAACAATTATTAGGCCTTTTATTGTCATAAAACAAAATCTGAGAGCAACGTAGCAGCCTATCATGCTCGGAGAACGGTGAAAGCAGAAATGATATTTCATTAGCAATGTAAATACAGAATAGAATTCGGGATGAATTCGATTTCCCTCACGTTCGTGTTTTCTTGTCGAATATCGCCTCACTGCAGTTGCAGCTTATCCTGTTCTTATTTGGAAAGTTTCTAACATTTGCTATTAGTTATTTATTTTATTTGCTAGGAAAAAAAGCAAATATGATAAGTTTTATATTTTTTATATCATTTTTCCTCTCGAGGATGCAGCTTCCTTTTTCATTCTTGATTATCTTTTTTTCAGTTATAAATCTTGAAGGTGCATCTGGTTTTTCGAAAAGAATATTGCCTATCATTTTCTGTTTTTTCTCACAATCATAAAATCATTAGACATCACAAAGGAAATAATAAGATTGTTTACGAGCTACTAATGACATGATTAACGAATATCTTTTATTTATGATCTATTTTATCAAATACAGACGCCGCTACGATCATGACTGTCAATTATCGTTAAAATGTGAGCATCGACCGCTTCCGCTCTGCCAAGTATTGCCGGAAATAAGAGCAACACGTGAGCCCCGCGCGGTCATGGTGTATTGATTTCACGACAGAGCCAAGTTCTATCCGACCCCTTGCACTAACCAGCAGGCATAGCTCTATATCAAAGTCTCTCTGGATTTTGATTCGTAATAATCGTGATAGATAAAATGAACGGCACTTGTCGCGCGATAATTTCTCGCTGCAGCGAGAAATTAGGCAGACTAACTTTGTCAGTGTTTTCTTGCGGAAAGAATTAATTTATTTCATCGAAAATGTGTACAGAATTTTGAGGGCACTTATTATGTACAACCCTATGTCATTATCACCTTATGCCGTTATCGGCTTTTACATTAAAAAAAAAAATATCCTTTTTTCCTGGATTTTAAATATCGATAATTACAAAATTATACAAAATGAAGGAGAGAGTATGAATCATAGATAGACGCAAAATTTGGATTAGTTTAGGCTGTGTTAGCTGTAATCCAATCCAAGTACTCGATAACACTCGTGTATACAGTAGGATAAGAGGTGCTAGCACAACCATTTGCCCAGGATACCAGTCCAATGAGTTTTCCTCCAACAGTCAATGGGCCACCAGAGTCACCCTGAAAATAGCAAGATGTCTTTTTAATTCAAATTTGAATTAAATTTAAACAAAATTAATTCTAACTCAAATTTAATGTTGTTTTGTGTATTTTCTTTATCACAATTTCAAATATTTTCTTCTTTTTAAGAAATCACTATTAAATTATTACTGAGAATATTATAAATAGAGTAACCAATAATTAGAACTGAAATCTTAAGAAAAACTTACGTGACACGATCCTTTTTCGATTGATGAATCATATGCGCAAACTTGTGTGGGATAAATGTTGTAGTTCATTTGCTTGTATATGTATTGACAGTAGGTGTGATCAGCGATGAAGATGTTGACTCGTTGTAATCTAACAGTGGTTGGTCCTCCTTGCTGTAATTTCGTAATAATTTATACAATTGCTATCTTTGAAATAATATTAATTTCTTCTCATTCCTTTGTATTCCTTCCTGTATACTGGATATTGTAATTCTATATTCTAAATCTCAAGATATTATAAAAATAAAATATAAATAATCACTATATCTTGTGTATCAACATGAAAATTATAAATATACTAATTATAAATATAATATAGTTAAATATGTAGGTATTTAAAATAACTAGAGATTCACCCAGAGTCTGCCCCATCCCGACACAACGGCTACATCATTGACTTTAACATTAAAACCTTTTGGTGGCAAAGGAACAAACCCGACGGTCTTAGATATTATGAAAGGAGTTTCGACCTAAAAAAAAAACAGGTTTTACTTGAGATTTATAATTTTTAATTGGAAAAAATATTTATAAGGAGTCTAATATTTCATGTAAAAAAGAAATTTATGCCTACCTGCAATAAAGCTATATCGTTAATCCAAGAATTAAGAGAATCATATTCTTCGTGTATAATGATTTTTATGACATTATGTTCTGATTTTGGATTAATTAAATTGATAGTGCCAGCAATAACTTTTACATTACTTGGTGCTCCTATTCTATAACACAAAAAATTTAATTGTTCACATTTTTATCGAAATATATATATATATATATATATGTATATAGTAAACGTACATTATATTTCTTGTACATTTCTTACATCAACAAAGTAATATTTATATGTAAAAAAATGTATACTAATAAGTTTATTAACGTGATACGCAATTATTTTATTTAAAGAATAATATTAATAAAATTACGCTTTAGCACAATGAGCTGCCGTGATGACATAATTATTATTCAGGATTGAGCCGCCACAAAAGTGAAAGGAAGTTTCTGTGTATTGAAGAGAAACCTGTGAAAATCATAGCATTTCTAATTTGTAGTAATATTTCCATGTTTGTTTTTAATTTAAAAAAGCTAATAAAAGCTAAAACAGTCACACTTTGAGAAATAACAATCATACAATGAAATAACAAATTATAACAAACCTTATTCAAGGAAATTAACAGATTTTAAAAATAAATCTTTGTTTTTTAAAGATTAATTACACTCACACACAAAAATATTTATATATTTTTTATATTATATGGTATATATACAATACGTGATAAGTTCTCGAACTGAAATCATTCAATGATTCAAAAAAAGATCGAAGATATTTATTAAAACATTTATTAATACCGTTATTTAATATATATCGCTTTGTAACATTTACATCACTCATGAATCAAATGCTTCTCCGAATTGTATTAAATTTTCTCATCAAAATTTAATGGATTCTTGAAAGATACATTGAGATATTCTCATATTTTGACTTTTTTATTGCAATTTCTAATTTAGGAAATAAAAAACTTAGTGAGGTGCTAAATTAGGCATTAAGCTTGAGTTTAAGGAAAGTGGCTTCTGATCATTTCATCTTTTAATGAAATGAGAATCTTCCTTAGAATGAGTGTTAACGCCTGATTTAATGTTGACTTTTTTCATAAATTAAAAATTATAATGAGATTTGAGGCTGTGTTATCTAATGGCTCCTGCCGTACACTGAACTGGAAATTTAAAGCAAATCGGAAGAAGTTTTTTCTTGGACATTCGAATTGCATAAACGATGAAAACGTTGTTTAAAAGCAGGCGAAGACTATATTGAATGCTGATTAACAAATTCGATCTTTCTTGTGAATTTTTTGTGGCATCAATTCGAGAATTTAATTATACTACAATATGTATATATACATATTTTATACATATTAATATCTATTTCCAATAATAAATGTATGTTTTATATAATATATCTACCTGATACGGAATCTCGCCTGTTTTAGCATTTTCTCCATTTACGATTTTGGGATCAAAAAATGGCAGGAGTCCGGCTGCAATATAATGCATGATAAATCATTACTACTATTTGTGAAATGAAGCTAAAAGAATTAAAAAAGTTTTATAAAGATTTGAAAGATTTGGAAGAATTAAAAAAACAAGTTTTATAAAGATTTGAATTATAATAAGTAAGAGTGTATGCATTTTAATAGTGAATTTCAGATTCTTCGAATTAGCAAACTTCCAGCAGAGTTTCATCTAAGATCATAATACACTGTTTTGTGTCTATCATATTTCTATTTATATTTAATGATCGATTGATAGATGGATCACAGAAAATCATTTATTTGAATAATACGACAACGTTTTTTTCTTCCATCTACTTCTAAGAGAACTATTTGTATTCACTTAAATGAATGATTATTGATTAACCCGGGAAAAATTATTACTCACCTTGAGAAAATGCCAAAAGGCTGAGGAGACACAAAATTCTTAACGCCATTGTACGAACACTGTCTGAATGATTTGAAATCGCATGGAAACGAATTTATATGTAATACTGATTTACTGATATGTAATACTGATTATTTTTAATTGCATCACCCCTCTTCCACATAAAAAGTCCAACGACCGACATGATTTGTTAAGAAATCTAGATTAGATAAATCAAATATAAGTATATCGGAGATTAACTGATTTTGCTACGATCAATTATTTTGATAAGCACATATTGTTGAGTATCACGCTGTAATTTCATTCAAAATGTTTTCTTAAATGTTTACGTATTTAATGTTTCATGTATGTATATTAGTCGATATCATTTCATCTTTGATTTCTATTGATTCTCTTTATTGAAAATATTAATGTCAAGGATTTAAATAACTTATTCAGTCGTATTTATAATTTTTTATATTTTTAAAGAATTTTTTAGTTCACAATTTTTCATTTAAAGTATCTCTCAAGTATCTGTCAAGATTAGATATAAGCTTTAGTATTAATTTTAGATTAAAGACTAAAGATAATTTGTAATATATTAATCGTAGCTATACACACTGAGGTCCCAGAAATCCCAATGCAATGTGCTAAATTGAGATTTTTTTCATGAACTTTCTAAACTTTTCTTTTTCTTTGAAAATAAGATTTCTGATAATTGCTCTGGCGGAGTTCGTGGACATGTAGAGTGGACTAAACTGAAACGGAAAATCCTCTACTATTTTGCAATTTTTGCAATAGTTAACAAGATATTAATTGCTAAAAATTACCGAAAATTGGTCTTCAATAATTTTTTACTCAAATACTATCAACTTTACAGAAAAACTGCAAGAGATGAAAATTGTTTGTTTTCTTTTCATAGAATTTTACGAATTTTTTCAGAATTTTTTATCAACTTTTTAGTACTGCATTTTCTTATTTTTTTCTTATTCTCAACATAAGAAAATTTAAAAATTCTGAAAAAAATTCTAAAAAAATTCTTAAAGCTCTTAACTATTGTGAAAATTGCAAAATGATAGAAGACTTTCCATTTAGTCTGCTCTACATGTCCACAAACTCCGTCAGAACAATTATTGGACACCTTATATGTTCTGAAGCTCCTCAATTCTATCGATTTTTACATATTACGGAGACTTAATTAATTCTCTATCGATTGAAAAAAAATTAATTGAATATGTTCATTTTTACGGAAGTTTCGATAAAAAATATAGATATGGGGTCCCAGAGACCCGAGTATATATCAAGGCCAAAGATAGAAAAAGAGTATGTATATAGCTAGGGTTAAAAAGACATTATAATTATAATGTGTTTTTAATTATACTACATTTCTTATCACTCGATCAAAGTGATAATCGCTCTGCACACTCTTGTCTTGCTATCTGGATAAGGATTTGGATTATTCCGGATCTCTTAATCTCGCTCGATAAATTTTTCGCTCTTTCAGCACAATCGTTCTTTTCATGCACAATTTGATATGATAGTATCATTTTTTATTTTGCACTTATTATAACTTATTGAGTCAGTTCTTTGTGCTCAGCAGACAACATTATTTTTTATTTTCGCGGAAGTAATCTACTACGGACGTAATCTAGAGTTATTATTAACTTATATATAAACTTATTGTTTACAACTACATTTCTATATTGAATTGAGATAATCTTATTATTTTTAATTTTTTCTATTTTTAATCAGGAATAATATTTTTTTATAGTAAAATTGCATTACACGCAATGTTATATGAATTATACACAAAGGAAACTTTACAAGAGTTTGACAATAACTTTTATATTAGCATAATTACATTAAGAAAAATAATTATCTTGGAAGTTGATGTTGCGAGATAATAATTTTGTCGAAAACGATAAGTTATGCCATATTAAGAACTTTAATAGCCTCCTATTAAAAGTTTTACTCGCACAACTTATAATTTCAATAGAAAATCTCATGAGAGATGAAGTTTCGGTTATCCTTATAACTCGCGAATTTTTTTTAACAATCCTGACGGACTGTCGAATAAGTAGGACATAATCGATCGCTGGTCCAGGATGGATGCGGGCTGTCAGAGTTTCAGGATTCATCTGCGACCAACGACCTCTTGCTCTGACCGTGTAATCGATCCAATACATGATCAAAGCATCACCGGTCGAGATCACTGATAACTTTGCGTGAATTCTCAATCGTGTTCGCCTTTACTAAACTTTCTGATAGCACATGGGATACATCAAATACATTTACAATTTATATATGGAATTAGTTAACTTTCAAACGAATTAATCATAGCAATAAACCGTTTGTGGAATTTGTAATCGCCGATTATTCGTTTCATCGCTGAAGGAAGATATCGTAGAAACAAAAAATTAAATTAAAAATTTTGACATTTAAATTTTACACCTGTTTATATTTTAATTCTCACTATTTATTTATATTTATTTATATTTTAATTCTCAATATTTTTATTATTGGTTATGAATGTTTATTTTTCTTTTGTAAAATTTGCACCGATGACAATATCAGCTTTTAGTAATATATTTATAATCAAAATATTTATAATGCGCAGATATGAGTTGAATACGGTCATGATAATGGTAATTTTAACGCCCGACAAAAATATTTGATGCGATAAATTTCAAATAATTCTCTTCAAAATGTGTATTGAAAATATATCATTTAAATCAAATCTATAAGTTTCTTAATTATATATATCTTAGATAACAAGTATTATTTAATTAGATCATCTTATCAATCCATTTGCTATTTAATATTTATTTATGAAAATTGTTTACTAACAGAAGAAGTGCTATGATAAACGTTCTTGTTTTAATGATAAGCATAGAAAAGAGGGTAAATGGAACAGAAAAATTTATATCATTGCGTTGCAGAGTATTTTTAAGCTTTACATACAAATCTTCAATGCGCAAATTCACTCGTTGAACGTGCATTATGAGCGCATATTGTTTGCACAGGAAAATCTATTTTTTACGTCACAGTGAAGTTCGCTGTCGCATGTTTTATTCAGGAGTCCCTTTTGGAATATCGGTTGTTGCAAAACTGCAAATAGAATAAAAGGTTCAAAAGGTTATCCGGGAACAACGGGTACTTCTCGCGCGAACGCTCATGAGAATCCGAGAACACGTATTTCCGTCCACACGTAAAATTGGCAAGATTTTCAAACAAAGCGAGCGCTTATAAAGAGAAGAAGGATTTATGAGAAGAGGTATAAAAGTGTATGCATTTTCCTGGCTATTATTTACGCGGAGAGAAGCGCGTATAATTCATATTATATTATATGATGATTATCATTAACTATCATTATCGTATTTACGCTGTATGTAGCGTGTATATAATTTTATAAATTATACGTGTTTTACATTTTTGTTAATAATTCTTATTTACACTGAAGGAAAAAATTGGCTAAATATGGCAAAGCATTTTTAATGATGAATTGATTACAGCAGCCAATTAAAAATGCTATACCATATTTTATCATCTAATTTGTTGCAGCAGCCAATCTTTTCTTTCAGTGTACGAGTATGTTTCTGAATAGATTTCTCTATGAATGAATTACTATAATGAAAAATAATAATAATAGAGTATAATGAAAGCATTAATTAATACAGTGTGGGAATTGGTGCGCAATTAAAAGAAGTTTATATCGACAGTCATTGCAGATTATTAATATATTATGTGAATATTATTTGATTACTATATGAATTGCGCACCAATTCCCGCACTGTATTAACACTCTCATTGCCCGTATTATTATTATTATTATTATTATTATTATTATTATTATTATTATTAATTATTACTATTATTAATTATTATTATTATTATTTTTTTTTAATTTCGATCCTATTAATATTTAAATTTTGTTTTTTTATTAATATAATTAATTTTGTATATTATAATTAATTTGTATAAAAATTGCTTAAAAATTACTTATTTTTACAATTAACTTTATTTCAACATATTAATTTTTTAACATATTTTTGTAGATGAATTAATATAATAAATTTTATACCTCTACTATTTATTTTTCATGATTAATTTTATTTTAATATTTAATTTTATTTATTTGTTCAAACTGAATATATGAAGTATTATTTTAATAGCTCGCTGCAAATTTATGAAATGAGGTCAATGATAGTGATTTCATTGTGGCTGTATGACGGAGTAAGTACGCTTATCAAAGGAGGACGCCGCGCCAGAGTCGACGTTATTCTGCGATTTTCTTAACAATTGCATGATTTATTGAGGTACATTGAACTTCAACAATGCTTTTGCTAAAGCGATCGTCAGAAATGGTTGAACGAGCGCGCTTCTTCTCTTCTGCTTATCCTCGGAAAAATAAACGGCTATATATTACGACGCTATGCGCATGACTCGCTGTGATAAAAGAGCATCGATTGATAGTTTGCGTAGAATATCAAATCCGTCTGTGAATATCGACGCCGCTTATTAACGCCTAGCACTCATAGCTCTCTTTCTCTCCATTTTGTTGTATTCTCGTTGAGCGATCGGTTTTATTTTTTATAAAAGAAAATTTCATCTTTTAGGGAAAATAAAGAAATTATTACATTGTTTATAACTATGATAATTTATAGCGATGGTAATACAAGCAATCAAATTACTTTTGTACACGGAAAGAAAGGTTTTGCTGAAATATTTAAAACTTTAACTTAAATACAAAGATGAAAATAATTTTGCTGGATTATTAAAATAATTAGGACGAATAGTAGGACGTTCACAAACTAGTTATTAGAATGTCGAAACATTTTATTCACACATTGCTTGAGATTCCTACAAAATTATTTTGATAGTTTAACAAAATTTATTTCGGATTTATATCTAGAAGATTATATCTATAAATTTTCAGAAATTTTAGCAAAATCGCCCTTTCCGTCTTCAGTATAAAAATGTATAATGCGCGATTTGATTCTTTCAAAATTAATAATGTTTTATGAATATTTCCTATATGTAAATATTTGTAAATAATTTATGGATAGTGCACAATTTATCCAAAGTGCAATTTTTTATAATTGAATTAAAATTGTAGATTTTTTTATTTGGCCAGTATATCGTATAGCACTCTGAAATTTATTAATCGATATACCACACTTTTTAAAAATATATGAAGAAACATTATTGGTTTGGTGAAATTGCTAACGGCAGAAATATGGAGTTATACACGAGTCACATTGCCTCGTTCAGAATGATAATTGAGTCTGTTGATTTGACCGACAAGCGATCGATGAATTTATTAGCGTTTGCCGCAACTGCACTATGTATATTTATTGAACTAATAAAACGTTAATCTCGACGCAGTGACGCGTGCAAATAGAAAGATCGTTTCAGATCAACAAGTATTTTCTCGTGCATAAACAGTACCGGCAGATTTCACGCGTTTGTACTCAATGTATCATAAACAGTTTATGTCAACGGTGAATGTGTTACCGCGATAATATTAAAGTTCTCTCGTTTTGTCCGTGCGCATTACACGTGTTACTGAATAAATAAACGCTTTTTATATCTACGTAAAAATATTACAAAACGTTAATCGCAGCACCCCTGTAATGTCGCGTAACGTCTCTGTAATTAGTCAAGTGCAAATTACGGTTGGCGCGTTCATGGTAAGTTAGCAGCGCTGCAGGGATAAGTTAATTATCGTCAAGGCGGCGGAGCAGATTATATGAATAGTCATGATCGTGTGTGCAGCAACTAATTATAGACAGAATATGGCTGTGAAGTATGTGACGTTGCCTAATGGCTCTACTGACGACTTTATCTAATGATGTTACTTAGCATGCTATTCACTCTGTAGCTCTAATTTTCTTTATGGCCTGATTTAATTCCGCTAGATGAATATAAAAACGCAAGATAATCTGGACAACTTGTAGTTTGTTCCTACAATTAGCTTAGCCAATCATTTGAATTAAAGGTCATTTATTCTTATGAAAAGATACTGTTAAATTTTTAATTAGAAATTTAATTACACTGCATTATATTATAGATCTTTTTTAATTACACGATTTAGACATTTATATGCAGATTTTTAGTATACATAATTTAAATTTAAATAAAATTTTTTATCTTAGTCATTTAATTTTATAATTTTCAATATTTTTGTACTCTCGTCATTTCTCTGACATTTTATTATTTGATATTTATAAATCTCTTTTTAATTTATGAATAATGGATATATAAAATACACGCTAATAAATTGTAAAAAAGATCCGCAATTTTAAGATTTTAAAATACTGATAAAACATTTGTGATGAGGGAAAAATCAATTCATCATATTTGTAACACGAATTAACAATATTAATATACTTGTATTACAAATTTCTTATTTAAATTACTGTTCCTGATACAGGACTGATCTTCAGGCACATATATACTGATAGCTTTATCATATTAGCAATCAATTTAGCAAGATATGACATATACAGCGACAATAACACGTTAGTCCGTGCAAGATAAGAAAATTAATGGTGACTGTACATTTATCACGATGAAGCGGTAAAAAAAAGGATAAATGTAACCTAATATACTCGGTATGCTTGTGTGAATTGGCGATTGTTAGTCTGTACGAATAATGAATATCAATTGAATTTACGACGTTCTCCTTAATCCAATCGATATACGAAGGTACGCAAATGTACATAGTCAATAAGGGAAACAAGCTTCTGCCCATGATACGAGGCCGACAGGTTTTTCATTAACGATCAAGGGCCCCCTCCGAATCACCCTACAAAAGAAGATTAAAATGTTTTCTATTCAAATAAAAAAAGGGACAATTCGAGCATACATAAAATGCTTAAAGCTCGCGCTTACAAAGCGATGTAATTTTCGCAACTGTTGCTCTTTTTCTTAATTCTTTGTTCATGACATTTTGCGGAGAGTATTAATCAACTATTTTTCGTAACTATTTATCTCTCTTTTCTAAATTATATTCAATTTTTATCTTATAATTATATTAAATTTAATGTGAAAGATAATGATTAAAAAAATA
>Ga0157363_1003371_pt1 | contig 14445 bp, 7 predicted proteins | sample AttsexASBM1_FD_111477 | JGI IMG/M metagenome (GOLD analysis project Ga0157363, IMG submission 111477) | Fungus gardens microbial communities from leaf cutter ant in Ribeirão Preto, State of São Paulo, Brazil - Atta sexdens ASBM1 | ecosystem: Host-associated > Fungi > Mycelium > Unclassified ...
AGACACTATCCGGACTCGAGAGGTCGACCGGGATCGTTTGCGACCGAAGGGGATTAGACGATGCCACAAGTAGGTAGAATGATAGCGCGTAAGAAATCACCTCGAAGAGCATTACAAAGCTTACAGATATGTACGATCTTACCAATGATCTCTATCTTTGCATTGTAAATGTTGTTCGCATTTATTTTGTTATTTAGTATTTAATACATACATACAGTAATATGTTGTATGCTTTAGCCTTTTTATTTACTCATTTAAGATACTTTTCTTTTAGGATTAATTAAAATAAATAAGCATAATAAAACAAAGACGGAGTGTATTTTGTTCTACGTTAAATATATTTTGATATGTGTATTTATTAAAAAGTGAGATTATATACATTATGTTGGATAAATTCGTGCAATCAGAAGACTAAACATATTTATTTCAAATATTGTCTTTCAATTTTTACTATTCTTTTAGTCATCAGAAAAAAATGTAAAATGTTTTTTTGACTAGAATGGAAACTTGTTAAAATTCGTTGAAAATTATCCGAAGGGAGTTTAAATTTACAAATTAAATAGATAATGAGAGTTATTAATTTAATCAATAAGTAATAATAAGTATTTAGACTTCTATATGAATAAAATAAGTAAGGAAAAAATCAATACAGTTAAGATTATATTCTTGTTTAATAAACTTTTTATATAAACTTCTTGTACAGAGGAGTAGTTAAATACTCTAAAAAAATTTAAGGAATAATTCTTTATAAATCAAGATGAAAACTTAATTTGATTATATCCGAAACAGTTTTCAATTAGTTTTAAAGCGTCGAAGTTGAAGGAAAAATTTCATTTTTTCTAAAAGTTTCGAAAACCATTCGAGTTATTTTAATGAAACTTTAAAAATAAACATATACAAAGTTTTAAAAAATAACGCAGTTTTTGAAATTTAAAGAAAAAAACGAAATTTTTCTTTCAATCTTTAAAGCTAAATTGTTCTGGACACATGATTACATATAAAATTTTCGTCTTGATTTAGTATGAGAAATCATTCCTCAAAATCTTTTAGAGTACTTAATCACTCTATAAATTTTAAATATTGATAAAACTATTTTACGAATTATCGTTGCCTCTTTATCGAGCGATCACCTAAATACACTCACTAGAACTTTTATTCCAAAACGGAATCCAAATAAATATAAACAGAAATGACAATGTTCTCACGTGAGTGTTCGTGGTAAGCAAGCTAAGCGATTTCCAGCACGGAAACGATGCTTCTTCAACGTCGCTGCCCACGGTGAAGGAGCTGCGACGAAGCCGACGGCAGCGGCGCGTCCGCCATGAAGACGACGAGTCTCTTCCGTTGTCCTCCTTCGGCGATTCGCTACGATCTATAAATTACGAGACAAGAACACCTCTTTTTCTCTCTTTTCCTCCCTCTCTCTCTCTCTCTCTCTCTCTCTCACACTCTATCTCCGCCGACGCGAGTGAGGTCCCGTTGTGACTCACCGGTGACCAGCGCTCGCGCGCGACGTCGCGCCGCGCCGCGCCGCGCCGGAACGAGCGTGCAACGGAGGAAAAGAGATTGCTCTGCTGCTGTTGCTGCTGTTGCTGCTGCTGCGCGGGCTTCAACAATAACGATTATTTACGCCGACGGTGCATCGACGTTGACGTTTAACGTTCCTCCCCCACCGCGAGGCGAATGATCCGATCGGTCCCTGCGCTCACAGGCAGCTCGAGCCACAGCACGCGGAGAAATTATGGCTCTTCTCGGTGTAATTAATTCCAGGTGACGAAGTGAACCTGCTTCGATCGCCTCTGTCCGCGCAAGATCGTGAGGAGCTCAGGCGATCCTGATCACCGTGTCGTGTAATAAAATTCTAGTATATAAAGAATGGAAAAAGCTGAGAGATGACAAATGAACGCAACCGGGATAATTAATGTTCTCATTCAACAGTTAATTTCCTTGCGTAAAGCAGATTTTCATCACCTCTATGAAACGTACGTGTCTATCTTATTCTGTCGCTACCGAATAACAAGTTATCGTATTTATATATCTATATATGGGATTTCCTGCAATTCGTGAAATAAACTAAAAGATGATCTGAGGTTTATGGGGTTTATCTGATGGAAAGTTTACTATTAACGATATGGTATGAGTTCAACATTGTCCGTTTTCTTTATTCTAATCCTTTCTCTGTCTCTTTTCCCACCGCCCACGCGCGGGTATTCATACATTCAAGAAGTTTGTATGGCAAAAAGCCACGCGCTACTTTCTTATGATAGCGATTATTCGACTCACGGGATCATGAAGTTGCTGTGCCACTTATAAATTAAATGTACTGACAATTCGTGGAAAATTTCATGTAGGTGAACACATTATATGGTTATTCTCGATAATACTAATTAACTTCATTTTTCTATTCATTGACGGGAAATAAACTCTAATAGGCGTCAAAAGTGTTTGATAAGACGAAAAAAAATAGGAGAAAAATTCATATATTTAATTAGTTGACAAAAGACTGAGATATGTATAAAGATTCTATTAAATCTAAGAATAAAGTAATTATAGTGAATTAGTTACATTAGTTACGTCAATTGACAAAGCACTAGAATACGTATAAAGTCAGTTTATCAAAGTTACACTTGATACTAATGCTTCGAAACATTCTTTATGATTAGTCAATTAAATAAAAGTTCTAATTAATCAATTAAACTTCGAAACATTTGTGTAAGTATTAAATGACCCGCACCTTAAGTCACCTAAGATTAAAGTAATTATAGTAATTATAGTGAGAATTATATTAAGAAGTGAGTTATTTTTAGACTAAATATTTTCAATGGTCGGAAGACCGAAATAGAGTGATCTGTAAGAAATGGCATTTCGGTGAATCTGCAGTGGATGGTGCGGACAGATTCGACCCGCGAGACAATCTATACACTGCTCTATCCGCAGCTTTAATCTGGCTTCGTCATCGGGGAATGTGGGAGTGTCGACAAAGGATCATCCGCATCTCGAGCAAAAGGAAAGATCGGTGACAGTCGGTCGGAGAGGTGTTACGAAGAGGCGTGGAGGTTCATCATGCGCTTCAGTGTCGCTCTATCTTATGCCCCTCCTCATCCGTTTGGATATAATGTCAACGTAGCATGATAATCAATTTGTGGACACACTTGTAGAGATTGGTTTAATTACTATTACATAATTACTGTTACAACTATATTACGCAGTATGATTTCAGTTGTGTATGACAGTTCCAAAGAGAGAGTACATTATGTTGCATTTGTAGCTGGTCTTGTGTTAACATAACATTTGTGTCCGCTTCTAACGATATAGATTAACTTTAATCTCTTAACTTCAATCTACTCTTTATCTTTTTTCTTACTTTTAAGAATTATTAAGAGTTTAAAGTTAATCTATATTGGAAACCAGCAGATTAGATAGGCAATTGTTTGATTAATTTTTGATCGGATTCTTAAAAATTATTCTTTTTTATTTCTTCGATGATATAAATATTCATTTCCTACAATGACGATTATTTTAGCAGATACAGATATAGCGCTGATTTTATATGGTTCAGAAAGAAGAAAAATTTAGGAACAAATGAAATTAAAAGAACAATGTGGATCTCCCCTTAAAACAAAAAAAGTATCTTTCAAGTATGACTCAGAGGTATTTGGGTTTCCAGTCGAGAGCTTCAGGACGATCGTTCCCGTTTCCAGTCGTTCCGGCTCCAACTACGGTTTTGTGGCTGCTCATTGGCCCCCGCGGAGGTACCGGGCCAACCGCGTCCCATTATCCCATGCTAATTCACCGGCTACGGCTGTCATTGCCTCGAGGCGAGGACTGACAAGTAACACCTCTTGGCTCGTGTTCTCCAGGACCGTAGGAGTGTCTCCTCTCTCGCTTACCCCCCGCACCCGCCGTGCTTCCTCTCGTCACACGTCATTGGTCGTCCTGTTGGGGGCTTCTCTCTTTCTACATTTTCTCTCCTCCGCTCCCCCTCGCTCCTCAGTTCCCGACAATCCCGACGCGACGGTGCGTCCGGTATCACTTTCTCTTTCTCAGTTTCTACGTATGGTGGTATGGTCGCTCCTTCCAACAGTTCCAACAAGAAGGGCCCCGCGGTACCCCGCTCGTGCTCGCGCGAGCATGAGCGAGCGCTATCCACACCCCGTCGGGCCCTCGTGCCTCCCCCTCAGCGCGCACACTCCCGTGGCGACCGAAAATCAACTCGTCATGCTCGCTTCATTTTCTGCCCGACGTAAAACAGCCATTTGTTAGGTCGTGTCAAGCCCGCAAGACCGTCCGCGGGGTGTCCCGTTTCTTGTCTCTCTACGAATGGCATATCGATTGGCGATTCATGCGATCGACGCCCGATAATAAATATCCGAGAGCTAGAATGGTGTAACGCCCGGAGAGTCTTTCGGTCCGCGCGATCCTGGGCTTCGGGCCCCGGGCCCCGTGCCCCGGGCCCCGGGTCCCGTGCCCTACTCCTCGTATTAATAAGCGCGGTGTGCCGTGTGTCGGGGGTATACACGACGGGACCCACGACGTTAAGCAACGAGAACATAAATTTCTCATCCAACGATCGTTCGAGTGCCGCCGCGACATTTATTTCTACTTATGTTGCCGTTATATCGTCCCCGCTGACGATCGATCGCAAATTAACGTTATGTAGCTAAATTTAATTTCACCGGCAGCCAATGGACCTGCCAAAATACACATATTCACAAATCGCTCACGTTAATATACGATAACGTACGCGCGTAGTTCTCGAGAGCTTCGAGAAAATCCATGAAAGTAAATCTATATATAAATTATAATTTATATATTCGCGTTCCTTTTTGTTTTCTTTTTAATAGAATCATTATTAAAATAACATGTCTCAATATTTAATAAATAGATACATATGTATATCATATTCTTGATATTTTCTCATAGTGAACAAACTTTAGAAATATTTAGAAGTCTAATTGTATTGTATTTAATTCAAGTTTGCATGACTGCACAAGTTTTGGAAAGAACTTTTGTTGAAGTATCCGTAAAAATTTAGTTAAATACAGATCTGAAAATAATTTTATTTAGACTATCAAAATAATTAAATACATTTAAACTTGATTGATTTTATCAATGTTTAAACGTTCTACATAATTATTTTTGATGGTCTAATCAAATTATTTTCAGATTAGTATCTAATTAAATTTTTAGATATTTCAACAAAATCATTCTTTTCATGTGTATGTGTGTGCAAGCAACGCGTTCATTAGTGGGCCTCAATTAATTAGTTATACACAAAAATATGTAAAGAAGGCCATATTCGGTCAAAACGGATCTTAATAATATTTTTGTGCGAATCTTATGATTTCCAGTAATTTACTTATTAAGCATCGCTTTAAGCAAATAATCTTCTCCACTTATTTATGTTGATCATTCCTCGATCAATTTCCCGCTAATTAGTTATACTTATAATTTCTATTAATAAAATATGTCTTTTAATTCTCTTACTTTTATTCAATTATTAGTATTCAGATTTTTGTAATTGATATAATCCACTCTCCTTTAATTGCAATATTTAATGGAAGTCGCGTCTTAAATTTTGTCTTAACGACTAAAGAACTATTCTCTGAAAGAACTACACTCTGATGATCAGAGTGCGATCATTCCGCGCTCGATGTATAATCCAGTTCTGCGAGAGCCATGATTCCTCCCTCCCCCTCTCATTAGGAGAGCGCGCTCTTCCGTATGGGAATCATCAGAGGGTCCATCGGGATGACAGCGACAATCTCACCGGGCTCGTATTTGTTTCGCGAAATTTCACTATGTGTCCAGAACAGATTGGTGTCGCGCCGCTTAGCCGTTCGTTGGCCTCGCGGACGCTCGTTATACCGCGGAGCTGTCTCGTAAATAACTGCCTTATATTCTCTCCTCCCACCCTCCTTAGCGCCCTCCCGCCCGTTCCCTCTTACGTGCTCATTCACTCGTTCACCTCGCGCTGTTTAGAGATCCCGGTCCCCGGCGGGCTCGGGGTTTATGAAAGGCTTAAAAACCATAGTAACTGTGCTCATGTTGCGACGATAAACGCAACGCGCGGGCTCCGCAGAAGGAAGTGGCGGGAATTATTGTCGAAATAGATGAAACGATGACACGAATAATGATGCCGGTGTTTTCCATTTCTTCTAACCCGTTGGAAATCTTGTAGCGCGGCGTACGATTTTATTACGGGGAGATGCGTTAATCGTCTATATTTTTCCGACGATAAACGGCGGGCTTTAAAAAGCGATGAGATGTCTGTTGGCGCCGGTCAAATTTAATAGACTTGTTACTTTATTATAACTCTTTAAATGTAAATGGCATCGTTTATGTTTTATTCTTAAAGAATACGGAATGATATAGGAGATATTACGAAAACATAGAATCATTGTACACTTAAATATATAAATAATATTAAATCACATAAATCAAGTCCTTAAATTAAACAATAAAATGATTATTTTAATACAAAACACTTAAAAATACAATCACATGAAATCTATCTATTTCTATAACTAATTGCTTAGTTTTAAGATGAATAAATGTTGAGATTAACGTATATGCATTTAGTAAATAATAAACTATATATTTAAATCAAATTAATATATTTCTTAATTTCAAGCTCTATTATTTTAAGTTCTATTATTTTAATTAAATTAATAACATATTAAGTAAGAATAGTAACAATTTATAGGAGGAAGTGAAAAATAATTTAAATTGGATATAATTTGACATTATGAATTTAACAATGTAATATCGTTCATAATAATATATTGTAAAAATATAATTATGTAATATAAATATTTGTCACATTATTTAAATAATTATTTATTTAAAAAATGCGTGCTATCTGAGACTAAATTTTACATCAATGTCGAGTCTAATTCAATCGATGTGATCAATGAGATCGTGTCTTCGATTGTCGACGAAAGCTATCTTAGGCATTTCACTTCAAACTATAGATCGACTACTCAACTGGTTGAAAATGCAATTCCATGATGTACGTTTCTAGATTACAAAGGACAAGGATGAGGGTGCGGGAGGATGTCGCGGAGATCTACTTTGTTATCCACGACGAACATGGAACAGTCTCGCGGTTTTAGTATGCGCACCGTCGCTGTCTTCACACCGACTTTAACCAAATTTATGTGGCATCAGGAGCCGAGGGTGTGCATTTGAATCCGGGATGAGACACATCCATATTTTTTTTCTTTACGACCGCGTGTTCGACCGCTTGTGGAACCGCATGCCGGATATAGCGCGCGAAGCGACACTTTTGCAACGACATGGTTATGACCTCGGGCACGAACGCAGAGGACGTTTGTACTTCGGATTGCGAAACAACCGTCGCGTACATTCTCGGTGCGGCATAATGCATGAAGCAAATTCTAGAGAATATTCGAAGTAGAAGATTGACTTTTCTCTAAAACGTTTTCTCTAACGCAGAGAATTCTGACGATATCACGTATTCGTGCGCTTTATTATTATACAATACGTATTTAACAAACTATTTTGTTTGATTAGCGTATGTTGTAGTATAACAGAAAAATCGTCTCCTTATAAATTTTTTTTGAATATTTATATAACATGCTTATACCTGTAACCAAATGTGATTCATGTTGCAAGAATATCAAAATTTATTCTATAAACCTTGTTTTATGAATTACTAATCCTAATATCCTTCTAAGCTTATTAGCATCAGAAATTATTAAATTGCTTGTCAATTAAAAATGTGATAATACTACTCTAGTTCTATTCATGATTACATTTCAAAAAAAAGATTTCGGCGTGCGGTTTGCACAAGAGAGGAGAGGAATATCTATAATATAAATTGAAATATTATAATATGTAGGTGTATAAATTGATTGAAATATTTTAGCTTTGATCAAAAATAGATTTATTTCTCTTAATTAATTTATTCTCGTCGGTTTAATACAAATTGTAATCGTTTGTAAATTTTATTATAAATCTCGCTTGCTAATTGAATTTTTACTCTAACAATAAAACGCGTGTTTTTGTTTAATTCAATGTATTGAAAAACGTAAGACTATTTTATCTCTCTGTTACTAATATTTTAAGTTTCATTTGTATTCACTTATCGATTCATTTTCCACTTATTATTATTTAAAAGTTATTATTATTATTTAAAAGTTTCACAATTGTTTATTAATCTTGAAGCAGTAGGCATACACACATACGAATTAATCTTCTTTTTTTTTCGTTATAAAATAGAGATTTATCGAGAGACTCGATATATAAAAAAATTTCTTGAGCCTTGAGACCTTTTTACAAATGGAACTTAAATAACTGTAGAAGAATAACCGCAGAGAAGAAAAACCGCTTCGTGGGTAGCTACGCAGCATCATTCGACGAAACCCTTCGTAGTCGTTGACAGAACCACAGACGGCCGCTATCAACAGGCCGGTTATATTGTCGCTACGTTGTTCGCAGGCGGTTGCGCCCGTGAAGATATATACGAGTCGCTGTCACAATCTTTCGCCAGATTCGGGAACACTCACGATGCTGCTGAGGATCAAGGAATATCCGACCTCCCTGCGAACGTTTAAATCGATCTTTGCTCCCACCCCAGCGACGGTGAGGCCCGGGGGCTCCAGTGTGTCGAGGGGACCACTCGAATCTCGTTACCAGGCCCAGCAGGATTCCGATTACCATTTCTCGGACAAATCGTCGCCTCGAAGCCCGTCGCCGCATCGCGGCGTATAAGCGCTTTAAGCGATGGTAGATGGTCATTGATGTTGGTAGGCGGATGAGCGAATAACGAGCCGATCGCCTCGTGTGCGCGAACCATTAGAAAATATTCTTGCAAGTAGTGCAATGATGCTATCGAAACGAATGCAACGAAGACGGGAAATATGTGAATGATGCTAGCGAAGCAAACAAGCGGGAATACGTGTACAAGTGAGAACACTTGTATGAATGACGATAATAAATGAGATAACAATAATAATGAGGGAAAGGAATAATATCGATGACGACTAAAATGATACAAGTAGAAAATAAAAAATACTGTCCACTTGTTTATCTCTGATTAATTAGTAATTAATTACTTAATGAAGACGCAGTTGTTGCGATAATACCAAGCAACAAGCAATTAGTAGATAATAAATCGAGTTACGAGTAACCGTCCCGGCATTTAATAAATGCTTCTCCTTACTTCGTAAGCATAATCTTCTTCTCGATAACAACTTGGTGTGCATATAATCTTTCTCTCCTCTTTTCTGTCTTTCTTTCTGTCTCGTCCAGCATAAGAGTGGCGAGTTATCTTTGCTTAATAAGTCTTGTGCGAATTGGCACCTAACATGACCCAACCACGCGGGTCTCTGCTTGTCGCTTATGTCGCGAGGCGAGTCTTGTTACGAGACTCACACGCGACACCGATGATGAGCGGCCGCCAAATCGGCGCGAGCAGACGAATAGGAGGCAGTGGTAGGATGTAGGCCGTATATCAATCGGTTTATCTACTTGTCGACGCGTGTGGTCGACGGCGGGTTATGTCGCGGTTGGGCGACGCGTACGACGAGATCGAGAAAACGGTAGAAGAGAAGGAAGGACAAAGACGGCCCTCACCGGCGCGGGCGCACGCTTCTCCCGATATGCTATTCCCTCTGTCTTATCCCGCTTGCCCTTTCCATTCTTCCGTGTCTTCTTCGTACGTAGATAACGTGTTAAGAACAAAAGACACACATGGAACCAAGACTCGGCATCTTAACTCGTTGGATTTTTTTTTACTCTGCGTTCTGTTCCATTTCGAATATTTGCGATTTTCTTGATTTGCATTTATCCTGAAAAGATCCTATTATCTTCAGGAATAATTGATAATTATAACATGTGATAGAGAAAAATTTTTTAATAAAAAGCAACGGATGTAACCACCAAATAGTGCAGCGAAAAATTTATAACTATTGGAAGAACTTCGTTAAAATTGACTTTGATCTTTCAACTCCTTATATAGTCAATGATTTAACTCATATTTTGTTTCAGTGAAGATCTTTGAGTATCTACACTGAAAAAAAATTTACGAAGTTTGAATAAATAGTTTGTTTAGATAGTACCATTTACTTACAGTAAAGAAATATTTGTTCAATTAAAAAAAATTATACTTAATTTCATTTTTTGAAACCGAATATTTATTTTCTGTAAGCAAATGGTTTCATTGTATACTATCTGAACAAATATTTATTCTAAATTTTGTAAAATTTTTTTTTTTCAGTGTATTGCCGAAAACAGAATTTGAAAAAGCCATTTCTGAGAAATCTTGCAGATAGACAATTAGATGGATGAACAAACGAATGGATAAACGAACGGACAAACGGATCAACATATCATCAAATTATAAAGTACGTAGTTTGCTACGCTGCACTACTTAATAAGTATAATAGTTGTAAAATTTGGTAAAAAATATTTTTCTAATAAATATTATAAAGATATAATCATTATCAATCATATTGTACAACAAATGTTTCAATATTATGCATTAATAATAAAATAAATTTTATTTATTTATCTCTTAATTTTTTTATCAAATTCTGTGATTATCGTCTGTGCTTCTTCCTACGCTGCATGTTTTACCCTTTCTCTGGCTTCTTCCAGTCCGCCTTCCGTTCTCCATCATCGTCCTCTTCTTTGTCGCCACTCTCACGGTCGTAAAACTATTCGCGGGCTCTCTTCGCCGGCGCACTCGCGGCAAACGGCGATGATTCATCGGCCATCGCGTTTCTCAATTAGGTAACGCGGGGCACGGTCTCTCTCGCAGATGGCCGATGGTTAACGTAATTTCGAATAAATCAAGCCTCTTTTTACCGGCCTCCCGACGGGAGGGCCTTACGGGTCTTCTCGCGGCCTTGAGGACGGCGCCGCGCGGCCAAAGTCGACCACTCATAAAACCATCCTCATCGTCCGTTGGACTCGACGGAGAAACGCGAACGATTATTCCCCATTTCATTGTCGTGTAAAGATCTGGTTACAAACGTGAATGTACGCCGTCGCGTCGTAACGAACGCAATCGAAACCCGAGGTTTTGTCGGATTTTATTGTCGGATGTTGGATTTACATCGCGTCGATAAAGAGATTTCAGGAAAGTGATTTAAAGCCGACTGAATGATAATGGAGACATAGACGGGGCAAAAAAATTTCAGGCCCTACTTTATGATTAATAAATAATCACTTATATAGGTATGTATACATACATAAATTGTTTATGCATGTAAATTCGTGCAGCTTACGAGATATGATTTTTTGAATGCGGAAACGATTGCTTCGCGCGAATCGAGAACGAGATATGACTAAAACTGTTGAGAGAGATGAGGACATTAGGTACAGGAGCGCAGAGCAACGTCAGCGATCCATAATTTACCGCTCAAGATGTTTTCTCGTGCAGCTATTTGCGCTTAATTTATGTGTTTTTAAGGAGCAGCCTAGCAGCTTCTACGGATTTCAATTTTCAAGGGATTACTGTCATGGTAATCTTATTGATTCTCTCATCACGGAATCCCATTTTATTCCTGTCGTAAACACGAAATTTATTTCCAGTAAAACATACAAAGAATTTTGTTAATGTTAATACGGTCAATATGTTTGAATAAATGTTTGAATAAATTATTACATGATTTGTTAATGAATTATTATATTTTATAAAATAAATAAATTTTTCAGGATTTTATACATAAGCATTATATTATTTCATTATAAAAGTATCTTAATTCTTTATATAAAAACAAATATATTAATTGTTTAAATTAAACGTTAATTGTTAAATTATATATATTTATTATTCTATAATCTATCGAAAAGTATTGGCAATAATGCTTTGCGAGTGTTTTTGACTTTTGAAATGATTTTCCATTAGCTGTTGAGGTAGCGTATCGAATACGTACAGCACGTAAATATTACATATGCGTATCCACAAGATTGTGAGTGACTTACATTTAAATAAATTATTGCGGCCACATTTGCATGGCAAGGCGAACCGCACGTCGTCGCTTCCCGACGGAACACCTGGTGCATATTGTATGCATATTCGACGATTACTCAGAACAACGTCAAAACAATGCGTGACTGTCGACGCCTTGGATCATCATCGAATTTTCGTCAAATATGTAGCTTTTGCTGCGTATAGAACATTAACAATTTCATAATTATGTTCAATAGTTTCTTTTTTACGATACACATTTCTATCTTACATTTATAATTTACGTTTATATATCTTCTTCTAATATGTATCCAATTTTGTGTATCAAATAGTTAAGGAAAATGTATAGTAATAAATAATAATAAAAATCCATCAATATGTGAATAATATAAATGAACGAGAAGAATCTTATCTGGTGTCGACTAGGTAATAATATTTTTGCGTGAAATTATATATGTATTTTTTAATTCATGCAGATTATATGCCAATTATTATTGATTTGAACATATTTCCTGAACTAAATTGGAATTGCAATATTACGAAAAAATTAAATTGATATATTTTGATAATGATGAGACTAATATGTACGCATTAAATTATTGCAAAGAATTTAAGATGTGAAAATTTAAGATTGCGAAAAATATCATCCAGCCGGAGTTTGAATACAGAAATGTATATATGCAAAAATATTATTAAGCATCAAGAATATCTTTAAAGAAAGCTTTCGCTTATTTGCTTATAATATTATGTAATATTAATATCAAAATCAGTACAAAATCATAAAAATTACGTTAATATTTTTTGTTTATAAAGTTCCATTGTGATATTAAATAAATCAGATTTATGATAAATCTATTATATCAATGATATGGATTATTTCGACCCCAATAAATATAAAACGCTTCGAAAGATCTTGTATCACATAGGCATTGATTATCTTCATCGACTTTCTCTCTTGCAGATTGCCCTCTAAACACTACTGTCTATTAAAAGTTCGTTTTCCTGGAGAACATACGAGGAAGGATGTTACGGATACCCTTTAATTAAAGAGACCTTCTTTGACAGGAATTTCCTTGAAAGGGCGCGGTTTGACTTAAGCGGTATTTAATAACGTAACAATTATATGGTAGGCCCTAGGCTTTCGAAACCGCATTGAGGACCAATAGACTTCATCAGTTTAATCTTTTCCCCTCTGTCCCTTGAATCTAGTCGTCTGTTTCCTCGCATCTCCATCTGCCGATGACGATTCTTCCTTCGTGTCTTCCTTCGTTTTCTTTCACCAGACTTGTAATCGGGAAAAATCTCACTGGTAAAAACTTGATAAACTGGGCCGCGAGGCTCAATTTCGGGAATCACAGACTTATCGTGAACGCGTACATAATTGGTCGTCAATCGACCCCACTCTTAGTTCACTAGCCATAAACGCTGAACCACAGTGAGTTTTGAATGGCGGCATAAAACGAAGGAGATGATGTCGGACTCGCCGGATTTCGATCTTCTAAAATATGATATCAATTATAAAATTGCATACTTCGTAATAATGGAGGAAACAATACACAAAATGTGTTATATACTTATAATATTTTTTTATTATTTACAGCTCACAATTAGATCAAAACTAAAATCAAATAATGGCTTTTTTTCGTATAATCAATTCATAAAAAGTAAAAAAATTTAATATTAATAAAAATGCAAATTAATTGATTTTAAATATGATATTTATAAAATGTTGTATTATAAAATATATTTATATGTGTATGTTTTTTTATATTTATATATGTGTGTAGAAAATATAATATAAATCTTCTTTTTCTTTTATTAATTATATGTTACTGTAATTGTTCTATGATATTGTCCTTGATGATAAGATACAATTCTGCAATAAATAAATATAAATATATTTGAAATAATGTAATCTTTCTTTTGCGATAATCTCTTATAAATTTAGATAAAAAGATTGTAATTTTCACTAAAAAAAACATGATATTACAATAAAGATTACATGTTTTCTTTTTTTTTATATAAATGATGTATCTTGTAATTCTTTGTTGAATATTTGTTGACTTACAATTTTATTTTGTTGTCAATAATCGAATTAATTGCAGAACTAATTTTTTTATCTCAAAACGCAATATTGCAATTTATTCTTGCTACTCACATATGTCGTTAAAATGTCTTAAAATATTCGTGAAATCACGATCGTATTCTTAAACTTTGTGTTACCCGTCGCACTTTTCGACTTCCCTCGTCACGCCCATCGACTTCCCCGATCGTCGGATAAATTTATGTAAAACACATCGGACACAGTGGACCCAGTTATAAAATTCGCCGGGCTTCTATTAACGCGTGTATAATTGGCCATCGATTGAACCCGCCCAGTTTAGCGATCGTAAACACGTAGGTCTCGATTTCGATTGTGGTTTATGTGTGTGTGTGTGTGTGTGTGTGTGTGTGTGTGTGTGTGTGTGTTGTGTGTTGTGTGTGTGTGTGTTGTGTGTGTTGTG
>Ga0157363_1003372_pt1 | contig 14443 bp, 18 predicted proteins | sample AttsexASBM1_FD_111477 | JGI IMG/M metagenome (GOLD analysis project Ga0157363, IMG submission 111477) | Fungus gardens microbial communities from leaf cutter ant in Ribeirão Preto, State of São Paulo, Brazil - Atta sexdens ASBM1 | ecosystem: Host-associated > Fungi > Mycelium > Unclassified ...
AAACGCCGCCAACATATCCCTTCCAATTCCATATTCAGTTTTCAAAGATCACAGCCTCAAACCGTCCCGGCTAAGCCCTCGAAGAAGGCCCCGCCGCGTCGGTGAACGGGCTTATAAGACCACCCACCGAACCCGTCAATCACAAAATCATAAAAAAACGAAAAAACTTCTTTGCCCCACCTGCCCTAGCGCTCGATGGTCAGATCAGGAGCACTCTGTTAACGGTGTGAAAAGCTTTCTACGGTATTCGTCAGCGAGATATATGAGAGCGCCTTTACCAAGTTGTGTATTGTACGCACCCATTTTCTCGTGAGCCGTTTTTCGTTCCAGGAGTCTCTGATGACGGTCGATACACTGCCCGTAACTACCTCTTCCCTCTCTACCGATGAGATGGAATGGCAGTTCATCATAGATGCTGTAGATCCAGCAATCCGCTCGCTTGTTGCCGATATCGTAGAAAAGTGTGCTCCTGAAGGAGTCGAATTCTTTTACTCCACCCTATTAAATCACCCGGAGGCAACTCCCTTCCTCTCAAGCCAGATTGTCAATGATCACCTGCATGCAGCACTCTTGAAATGGTGTCGGTCTCTTTTTTCTTCAACTGCGCCAGATCTATCGGCACTCGTTGCTACTCAACGTAAGATCGGCTTTGTCCACGCGAGGATCCGGGTTCCTCTCCACGTTGTCATGCATGGAGCACGCCTTCTTAAAAGTACTCTGAGACAATCACTTTTCGAGAACCTAAGTTCCCCGACAGACTTGCCCAGGGCGATCAACTATGTCGAAAACATGATGGATCTCGCTATAGAAACGATGAGTAGGGAATTCGTCCGGGACCTTCAGAAGGAAATTGAAACTGATGAAGCGTATCGCCTGGTTACGCTAGGACAGGACGTTACCCTTGAAAGAGAAGTCCAACGGGCGGCCCTTCTCGACTGGGGCCACAAAATCCTATTGGCCATCTGCTGCAATGCGCCCCCTCCCCTCCCCTTGCTTGAAGCTTCAGGTTTTGGCTTATGGCTCAATCACAAGGGTAGCCTACTTTTTCCTAATACTAGTGGGATCGAACATATCAAGGCTGCCATCCGTAAAATTGATCGCGTTCTAATTCCCTCTCTCGCCACCGAAACTCCCCCTGCAGCTACACGCATTCATGAGTTACAGGCCCAAATCGAAGAAATCCGGTTTTTAATGGATGACCTATTCAAGAAGAGCGAAGCATTTGAAAGCGGTCGCGATCCACTCACCTGCACTCTGAACAGACGTTTCCTACCCACGATCATGGCAAGAGAAGTTGCTCAAGCCATTAGAAGACAAGTTCCATTGAGCATTCTGATGATCGACATCGACCACTTCAAAACCATCAATGATCGTTACGGGCATACCGGGGGGGACGCTGTTCTTCGGGAAGTCGCTGAAAAATTAATCGCCTCTTGCCGGACTAGTGATTTCGTCTTCCGTTACGGAGGAGAAGAATTCCTTGTCGTCCTGGTAGAGACCGACCAGCAACGTGCGTTCCGAATTGCTGAAAATATTCGCGGGAATATTGCTAAAGTTTCAACACCACCAACTGGGAACGCATTATCTGTGACAGTCTCCATCGGCGTCGCCCATTTTGACGGACACCCAGATTATACTCATCTTATCGAGGATGCTGACCGTGCCCTTTACTACGCAAAAGAACGGGGCAGAAATTGCACCGTTCTTGCAACTTCAGAACTGGCTAGCCTGCCACGTTTATAGAGCCTAGGTTCTGTTGATAAGATGTAGGAAAATTTTACAGCTACTCGGTTAAGAAATACGCGAAGCGATTGTTTTGTCCTAGCCGGATAGCAATATATCTAAACTTTTCAGTTTGTTGAGCAGAAGATTGATACAATTGCGATCCTCGTAACAAAGAAACAGGCGCTCATCTTCAGTCTGCTCACAGAGCCTGAAACAGATTTCCCTGCCCAAATCCATGGGTCCTGAGCCTGGGCTTAAGTGGGTTTTATTTCATTTAGGCTAGCTCTGTACGGCCCTTGCATTAATCTGAAAAGATTTTGCGGCTTAGTCTGACCAGAGACAAAAGCTATGATCATTACCCCACAAGGAGCCGAGCCCGTTCGCGCACCGCTTCAAGTTTCTTTTCCGAGACCCGCCCTTTATGCTTCGCTCGGTGGGCACGCCAGTCAAGACTACGCACCTGATCAGAGAGAACGACGCTCGTAGCCTCGCCCGCCAAAGGCAATTCAAAAGGATACCCTTTGATTTTTGTCGTTGTGGGACAACAAACAATCATACCGGATTTTTTATTGTAGCTGGCTGGGGAGAGCACCACAGTAGGACAATGTGCGGCCTGTTTGCGTCCTGACTGCGGATCGCGTTCTAGCCAGACAATGTCTCCGCAATCTGGCACCCAGGAGGCTGACATTTACCAGACCTCTCCTCCTGCCTCGGGCCCAAAATTCACTTCCCCATGACGCTTATCATCTGTGATGGCAGCAGTTAAGGCTTCCAGAGAAAGTGTCGCAGGCCGAACAGGCTGAATGATAATACGCCCATCTTCTTCGCTGACATCAACGGCCTGATCCACCTGCAGCTGAGCAGCTTCAAGAATATTGGATGGCAGACGGATGGCAGCACGGTTTCCCCATTTCCGAACGGTTCCGAGGATTGGATCTCTCCTGCGTATGTCTCCATGGTAGATACTATTCCGAGTGACCTTACTTCTATCCTAAAATGGCCGATGTCCGCTTTTAAAGGATCGAACGTACGAAACGGACATTCCTCCTCCCCGGCAAAATGGCCACAACTCTAGACCATGGTTCGCAGCACGCCATCGCGGCGGGTCAGTCCATGGAACAACGCCGCTCCGATGTGAGCCAGAACCAGCCCAAAGAGTACAAACGCCAGAATTGAGTGAGCAAAACGAAGCCAGGACCAGAGCACCGGATTGTGCGGCAGAATTGGAGGGAGAAGAACGGACTGCCCCCATAGCGGGATGGGAAAGCCGCCTGCTGAAAGCATCCCCCAGCCTACAAGCGGCAGAGCAATCATCAGCCCGTACAGCAAAATATGCGAAGCTGTAGCGGCACGTCTTAAAAGGCGAGGCAAATCATTTGGGAGTGGCGGAACGGATGATCGCAGGCGATTTCCCAGACGCAGGATTGCCAACACAAGGATCGCGATGCCGAGAGGGCGATGCAGTGTTACCAGTAGGTGATAATTTGGCCCGACTGAAGACGCCATGAACAGACCAATAAACAGCATAGCCAAAATCATGACGGCCATGAGCCAGTGCAATACGCGCGACAGAAGCGGGAAAGATGCCATGCGGGTCATGATTTTTTGCTTTCATAGGTTTGAATCAGGTTGGGCGTCACAGCGCTTGGACTACGTTTTTCGCCAGAACGGAGTGAAAATGAGCGCATGTAAGCGGCTGAGCGGACCTGAAGGATTGGATCATCCGACGGCTGAATGCCTGGCGGCAAAACCAGAGGGTCAAAGGTAATACCTGTACAGGGACCACCGTCCTCGCTTTCAATGGAATTCAGAGTCAGGGTTCCAGCATCGATCGTCTGGTCATTCAGTGCCCAGATCTGGCTGGGATCGTTTATAACGTCATGCGCATCCGCCACGGTCATCACCAGATGCCACTGCAAGGGACGTTCATGAATGTCACCAATCAGCGTGCGGAACAGATAGTCATGATCTCCTGTTTTTCCGTCACCCGGCTTAACAGGTTGCATCGGTATCATGGTCCAACGCACTGCTGTTTTTGTGCCGTCGGCAGCGACGAGCACAAAGCTATCAAGACTGTGAAATGTATCGTCTGCAAAGCCTGATGAAATAAAGCGATGGGCATTCTTCTCAGCCGCAGACTTGAGCCAGGGATGGGTCAGACCGAACGCTTTCGTGCGTGCGGGGCTAGGCTTTCCGGTTGCCGGATCAATCTGCTGCGATGCAAAAAAATCAGAGACGTCGCGCGCATCACGGAGTGGCAAAACTGGCGGATCATTCATACCTGTCCGCCATTCTTGTGCGTCGGGCGGCATAAAGCGGAGCGCCATGCTTCGCACAGTAGTGCCGCTATCCGGCATATAAGGCTGTCCTACGGCAAGGGCGAACCGCCCAATGACCGGCACATGCTGCTCATGAAAAACTGCGGCTTGTGACAGATGCGCGGCGTCGCCGCTCGCATCAAACCATCCACTGACACACACCCCCTTGGCATGAGCTCGCCGGAAGCCATGTCCATAGCTTCCGGCGTTATGCAGTTCACCCATCAAGCGATTCTGCGTCACGCGGGCGGGAGAAAAACAGCCTCCAGCCCATAGGAAGGCCAGCGCAAGTGCGGTAGGTCCGGCGCCAACGCCGAGCCAGCGCAGAGCCAGCATTGCAGGACGTGTAGGTTTTTGAGCCATGGTTTTCAATCCGATGCGGTTATTTCCCGCAAAGACGCCAGACGGGCCGGATTTATTCCCGGGAAAACATGTTATTGGGAAATATTTCAGTAATCCGCTGTTTTGTACGGAATAAATGACCTCCCAGAACGTCTTTGTCTGTGAGAGTGATCCTGTGAAAGGCAAGACGGAGTTGAGTGATGACGCACATCTCAGGTTGCAAGCCGCCATTCCGGCGTTGAGACGATACGCTCGTGTCCTGACCCGCGACCCGTCTCAGGCGGACGATCTTGTACAGGACTGTCTGGAACGTGCCCTCACCCGGCTGCATCAAGTTCGCGGTCAACCTGACCTGCGCCCCTGGCTCTTCACGATCGCGCATCGTCTTAATGTCAATCACTGGCGCCGCTTACGGCGCTTCGTGTCGTGGGCAGAAACAATGCGCCCTGAGGCGTTACAGGAGGCCGCACAGATCCCTCATCTGGAATGGCAGGACGTCGTGCATGCGTTTGAACATCTGTCGGATGATCATCGGCAAATCATGATGCTGGTCGGTGTTGAAGGGCTTCAATACGGCGTGGTCGAAGAAATTCTGGATCTGCCGATCGGGACCGTAATGTCACGCCTTTCCCGTGCGCGTGCAGCGCTGCACACTCTTGTTGAACATGAGGAGCGCCCAAAGCTCCGGAGGGTCAAATGACACAGCCTGATCGCCCTGTGACCGAAGATGACCTGCAGGCCTGGGTTGATGGATTTCTATCTCCCGAGCGGTTACGAACAGTCGAGACATGGTTCGAAAGTCATCCCGAGACATTGCGACGTGTCATAGCATGGCGGCACGAGCGTGATGTACTCCGCTCAGGACTGGGCCCGGACCTTAAGCAGCCGGTGCCCGCGCGCTTTAATATTTCGAACCTGCGGCAACGGAGTGCAATGGGTTCCAACACGCCTCGGATGGCGGCCTCCATCGCTCTTGCATTGTCGATAGGATTTGGTAGCGGGTGGTTTCTTCGGGATCATCGCGTGCCGGTCGGACTTGCCGCCGTTGAACAGGAAGCGATGATCGTACGGGATGCCAGCAAAAGGAGCGCGATTACGGAAGGCAATGTTGCACAACTGGCGGCGTGGGGCGGAAGAACACTGGGCCGTCCGGTACGACCACCTGATCTGTCGGCGGCAGGCTATCATCTGGAAGGAGGACAACTTGTCCCAACGGATCATGGGCCGGCCTGCGTCTTTTTCTATAAGGATGACAGTGGTACCCGGATCTCCCTGTTCGTAAGGCCAATGTATGGTGTGGACGTTACGGCCCCAATGCGTCCGATGCGTCATCTGCCGGGCTATCTCTGGGCACAGGACGGACTGGGGGTTAGTATGGTGGCAGACACTTCCATGAGCAGCCTGCACACTCTGGCGGACCGTGCTCGCGATCTGATGGCGAAAGGCAGTTGAGGATCAGAACATCAATCAATGGTTCTTCGATCCCTCCACCTCGCGTCGCATATCAAAATACAGTGGTTTTTGCCCTAAAATCCATGTCCATTTTTCCCTTATTATCGGACATAAGCCAGTTTTCTATCAGCTCACGGAATTTGTGAGAATTTCTCACTAAAGAGAATGGCATTTTATGGTGGCTTCGCGGCCGGTACAGTCATCTCATTGAGGGAGTGAAACCAGTGCGCTATCTGCGTGCCGCAGGTAGGCTCTGAAAAAGTTTGGGAGGCAAGCAGGATGTCGGGTTATGGACGAAATTGCCGATACTCAGACATTCCTTTCAGCTCGCATGGATTAAAAAGATATCCGATCTCTTTCCATAAGACCCGCAACAATCTCAATTCAAACGGAAAATCCCGAGAAGATATTTCTCACCCTAAATTTCTTGTACCCAGCCATCGGACTTTCTCAGGATCGCGGTGATCGAAGAAACTGCTGGCTTTCTGATCAAGCGTGGCAATTGCCTCAACATCAGCATCGTCCAACGTAAAGTCGAAAATAGCGAAGTTTTCGGCCATACGCTCTTTGCGGACTGACTTGGGGATTGCGACAATTCCGCGCTGGTTCAACCAACGGAGCACGACCTGAGCGACGGTTTTGCCATGTTTCTGCGCAATTGACTGAAGCACATCATTAGAGAACAGCCCGTTTCGCCCCTCTGCAAACGGTCCCCAGGCTTCCGCCTGAACATCATATTGCTTCAGGATTTCCAACGCATCGTCCTGTTGATGAAAAGGATGGAGCTCAATCTGATTGATCGCGGGTGTGATCTCATTATGCAGTACGAAGTCCACCAGTCGGTCAGGATAGAAGTTACTGACGCCGATCGCCCGGATGCGTCCCGCACGATACAGTTCTTCCATTGCGCGCCATGCCCCATAGACGTCACCGTAAGGCTGGTGGATCAGCCAGAGATCGAGATAGTCTGTTTGGAGTTTGTTCAACGAGCGCTCAAAAGCAGCCTTGGCTCCCTCATAGCTCGCATCTTCAATCCAGAGCTTAGTGGTTACAAACAAATCGCCGCGGCCGATCCCATGGTTGCGGATCGCATGACCGACTGCTTCCTCGTTGCCATAGGACGTTGCTGTATCGAGAAGCCGATAACCGACATCAATGGCGTCCCGAACACTGCGTTCACACTCGGCAGGCTCAGGAACCTGAAATACGCCGAAGCCAAGAGAGGGCATCTGGATCCCATTGTTCAGCATCACGGCAGGAGTGGTGTTTGTCATGACTATTCTCTCCGTGGCCCTGGCTCAGCGATTGATCAGGTTCTGATATGAAGCAGGATAACGAGCCCCTTGAAGCGGGATGTCATTGAGGGACCGTTCAATGCGGGCCAGATCATCCTGCGTCAGAATGACATCAGCCCCTCCCAGATTTTCTTCGAGGCGGTGAAGTTTGGTTGTACCGGGGATGGGAACAATCCAGGGCTTCTGAGCCAAAAGCCACGCCAAGGCGATCTGCGCAGGCGTGCAGGATTTTTCAGATGCGATGGCTTTGACAAGATCAACAAGAGCCTGGTTCACGGCCAGTGCCTCAGCCTGGAAACGGGGAACGGTGCTGCGGAAATCATCCTTGGGAAACACGATTTTCGGGTCGAGTTTTCCGGTCAGGAACCCTTTTCCAAGAGGCGCGAACGGGACGAAACCGATCCCCAGTTCCTCAAGGAGCGGCAGGATTTCTGCTTCGGGCTCGCGCCAGAACATCGAATATTCACTCTGGAGCGCTGCAATCGGCTGTACAGCATGCGCACGACGGATTGAATCCGTACCCGCTTCGGACATGCCAAAATGCTTGACCTTGCCCGCTTTGATAAGATCTTTCACCGTTCCGGCAACATCTTCGACCGGCACGTTCGGATCGACGCGATGCTGGTAGAAGAGATCAATCCTGTCAGTCCGCAGGCGCTTCAGGGCTTCATCCGCGACCTGTCGAATACGCTCCGGCCGACTATCCAGCCCGTGTGCTGGCACGCCGTTTACGAAACCAAACTTGGTGGCAATCACAACCTGGTCACGAACCGGCTCAAGCGCCTTCCCAACGACTTCCTCATTAATGCCCGGTCCGTAAGCTTCGGCAGTATCGAAAAAAGTGACCCCACGCTCATAAGCAGCACGGATCAGAGCAACAGCATCCTTGCGATCAGTGGCAGGGCCATAACCATAGCTCAGGCCCATGCAGCCGAACCCAAGCGCTGATACTTCAAGGCCGCTCCGGCCTAATAGACGTTTCTGCATGATCCTTGACCCCACGTGTTGATTCCTGGGCAGCTCTGCCAAGGCTCTGTTTGGCAGAACTGTACACTCGGGCTTATCAATCAATTAGGCAGGGTAAATTTCTTGGGTCTATGACGTTTAGTCATGAAACTCATAAAAGGGTTAAGCACAATGCGGCGTGAAGAGCTTGGAAGTCTGGCCATGTTCATGGCAGTTGCTGATGAAGGCAGCTTCACCAAGGCCGCAGGCAAGCTTGGTATTTCACAATCTGCGCTCAGCCATTCTCTTCGGCGGCTTGAAGCCAGACTGGGCCTACGGCTCCTTACGCGCACAACCAGGAGTGTCGCACTTACCCTGGCTGGGGAACGCCTTATAGAAACACTTCGCCCCGCCCTTGAGGATATTGATCAGAAGCTTGCCGCATTGACCGAGTTGCGGGACCGCCCCGCTGGCACGGTTCGAATCACAACGAGTTCTCACGCGGCGTATACAGTGCTCTGGCCAGTGATTGATCGTCTCACAGCCGAAAATCCTGACATCAACGTGGAAATCAATATCGAAGGAGGCCTCGTCGATATCGTGGCTGAGCGATATGACGCGGGAATAAGGCTTGGAGAAAGACTGGAGCAGGACATGATTGCGGTGCCAATCAGCCCACGCCTTCGGATGGCCGCTGTGGTCGCACCATCATATCTGAGCGGAAAGGCCATTCCGGAAACGCCGTACGATCTTGCGCAACATAACTGCATCAATCTACGCTTGCCAACTTCCGGCGGATTATATGCTTGGGAGTTTGAGTGCGATGGCAAAGAGATCCGGGTTAAAACGCAAGGACAGCTTGTGTTTAACGATATCAATCTGATTGTGAAAGCCGCCCTTGCCGGACACGGTATTGCTTTCATGCTCGAGGATCATGTCGAAGATCACCTTTCTTCCGGAAGACTGGTACGAGTTCTGAAAGAATGGTGCGAGCCATTTGACGGCTATTATATGTATTACCCAAGCAGGCGCCAGCCCTCTCCAGCGTTCAGTCTTGTTCTGGACGCTTTGCGTTATCGAAAATGAATAAGGTTCATTACGAAAAAGAAGAGTCTGGAAGATCTGTTATCGGTTTAGAATGCCCAAAGTCAGACATTCGCACAATTAACCTTTATAATAAGTGCCGTGATTATCCATCCTGGTGTCCAATCACCAGCTATGCGCGTGACATGAACCCTGTGCTATGATGGTTCGATTAGGGAGAATAAAATGCCCAACCGAAATGGGGAGCGTAAAAAGGCCAAACAATCTTTGCCTAAAAAGCCTGATCGTCTCAATGAGGCAAGGAAAGTACTTGCTCCGGTTATGATCATCGCGGTTCTGTTGCTCGGGACAATCGGAATGCGTAGCATTTTGCTTAATCGAGCTTCACATGCCTTAGGCGGCCCTTATACGCTTATCGATACGCAGGGCCATACTATCACCGAGCGCCAGTTTCAGGGGCGCTATACACTGATTTATTTTGGATACACGCATTGCATTGATGTATGTCCGTTAACCCTTGCGACTGTTACACAGGCTCTCGACCTCATGGGGAAAGATTCACACCGAATTATCCCACTTTTCATCACAGTCGATCCATCGCGTGATACTCCAAAGGTCATAGCCGATTACGTCAACCATTTCTCTCCTGACATTGTCGGGCTAACGGGAACGACAGCGCAGATTCATGCGGTAATCGAGAGCTTTCATGTAATGTCGCGACGTCGCGACGTTCCAGCGGGGCATATGGCCTCAGACTACCTTATGGATCACAGTTCTGTTCTGTATTTGATGGATGGTGATAACCGACTGGTGTCTGTCCTTCCAGTTGACACCAGTCCACAGGAAATCGCCACACGATTGAGGCGTCTCGTTCCTGCCAGTTAGTTACGACGCACGGTGAAATCGTCTTGAGAGCATGGTAGCAATACCAAGCAGCAGAAGAGAGGCCCCGAGTTCTGGCAGGAGTAATCCCAATATGATTAGAACAGCCCACATGCTCACACCAATCTGTTTATCAGGCAGCGCAGGCGGAGCTCCCAGCTGTCCAGGCGGTCTACGCCTGAGCCATAGGACGATCGCCGCCGTGCTCATTGTGAGCAGCCCCGACGCCACAAGAAAGTTCAAAAGCTGATTGGTTCTTCCAAAGAGCCGCCCTTCATGGGCTGCAACTCCATATCCGATAATACGATCAATCAGCGCCTTCTCTTCAAAGCGTTGGACTGAGCGTACCGTCCCGGACGCTTCTACAAGCGCACTAACGCGTTTTGGACGGTTCTGAGTATCTGAACGAATATGCCACGCGGTCTCGTTCGGTTCTGGTGGCGTTATGAGAACAGGCGCGGGGAAGTCCAGTTGAGATGCAATCATCACCACACGGTTCAATCCGTCTGGGAGGGGGTGGCCCGACATAGCCATGGATCCCATATCCATACCTGGCATTATGTCCGCCTTTTGCGAAGAAACCTGGCGTCCGGCAAGAAGATTACGCTCAGAAACGGCTCCAATTTCCCAGTCGGGGATCGTGGTCATTCGGCTGATTTGTGTCTCCACACGCGACAAAGCGTGTCCCCAAACGAAAGACCACGGTAAGCCGGAGACCAGAAAAAGCACGAGAAACAAGGATATCCATATCCCTGTTACGGCATGGAGATCCCGCCATCGAAGCCGACCTTTTCGAGTAATCCGAGGATAAAAAACACCTCCCAAGCTCTGCGCGCGGCCTGGCCACCAGAGATACAGGCCCGTAGCAATCAGCACGATTGTCCAGGACGCCACCATTTCCATGATGATGGAGCCAGTGTTCCCCAATAAGAGCTGCCCGTGCAGTTTGAAGATGATGCGTTCAAAACGTTCTTCTTCAGGGACCTGTTTGAGAACCCTGCACGATGTCGGGTTGACATACACGCGAATGGCCGTGCCCTGGTGATCAACGATCACCCGAACAGCACTGGAGCGCGTCTTGGAAGTTCATAGGCTAGGAAATGACTATCAGGTACAGCGCTCAGGGCGGCTCTGACTTCCTGCGTTGGAGTGAACTGTGTCGCACCACGCGCGAGGTGATCATAACGCCAGTCGATCCAATGATCGATTTGCGGCTTGAACAGGTAAATGGACCCCGTGAGGCACAGAAGTATTATAAAGGGCAGGCAGAAGAGCCCTGCAAAAAAATGCCATCGCCATACGGTGCGATAGTCCGGCCACAGAGGCGTTCTGAAAGACTTCATCATCGTAAACACTTTCAGAGCTTGATCCGAACGCCACCGAAAAATGCTCGGGGCGATCCAGCGTAGATGGATCCGGTTTTATCGGCCAGAACACTCCGCCCAGCCTGCTGTCCTGTCGAGAGGAGCGTATCACTGATGTCGGTCGCACCGGCAGCATAGACCTGATTGGTCACATTCTGCACTTCGAAATAGCTGTGCAGGCGGTGAGCCCAGCCCATACGCGGAGGTGGATCGTAATGGATTTCCAGGTTCAACAATGCGTATGAGGGGGCTTTCAGAATATTGGCGTTGTCGAGGTAAAAGGCGCTCCGCCATGTCACTTCTGCAAAGCCCCCCAGTCCTTGGAGCCATCCGTCTGGCTGATCATAGAGCACGCGCGCATCCAGGAAATGCGGCATAACACCTGGGATCAGGTTGCCCCTCCGTGAGAAGTTCCGCGCCATCGTGCTGTTGGACAGGGTCTCGGTGTATTTCGTATAGATCTGGTTGTCGTAGGTATAAGACAGCTTCAGTCGTGCACCCGGCAGAGATACCTGTAATGGCTGCCACGTTGCACCAAGTTCAATGCCACGATGCTCAGAAGCCGGGGCATTGAAGGTATAGCTTCCTGCAGGCGTATTGACACCGGCCGACTGGCTTACGAGTTCGTTCCTATAGAATTCATAGAACCCGGTGGCCTGAACATTGAGGCTGGGCGAAAGGTGCCATTCGGCACCCAGATCGAAGCCGAGACTTGTTTCACTCTTGAGCTGCGTGTTGTTTCCGTAGGTTCCCTGAGGGGTCACGAAAAAACTGGAATAACCGGGAGTAGCATAGGCCGTTCCGACACGGGTATGGAGGGTCCAGTCTTTGGTCGGCGCATAAACCAGCGATGCCTCCGGTGCGAGATTGAAGAAGCGCCGATTGGCTGTGATGTTCTGAAGAGAGGTTGCGCTTGCAGACCTGTTATAGAGCGTCTGAACGGCTCCAACATCGGACTGCGTGCCCCCAAGTCCGATAATGGCATGCCAGACCTCAGAAAACTGCCAGTCTTCCTGGAAGTGAAGTCCAATATTCCATTGATGACCGTAAGACGTGGAATTCAGGGCACCGCGCGTCGCACCGCCTTGCGAAGTCAGATTATAGACCTGATAGCCATAATCCATGTAATCAAAACTGGCACCGACAAAGCTGGTCAGGCGCATTGTTCCAATATGGCCACGGTTCGTCAGATCCGTTTGGACATTGTAGGAATTAAACGGACCGACAAAAGCCGTCGTCGAGGTTGGCTGCTCAGTATGACGTTGATCGTAAGTAAACTGGGTATGCCAGGTTGTTCCCGGATCGAAGTCATGTTCCCATCGAAGGCCAACAATGGTACGTCGGTCAAAGCGACCTAGCCCTGCCTGCTGCGAGCTCATCGTCTGGGTCGGTCCATACGCACCGTTTACCAGGAGGTTTACCGAGGCGCATCCGGCAGCCGCCGATGCGGCGTTGGCGCAGCCGGTCTGGTAGGGATTGCTGTGGAACTGGTTAAGAGAGAGACGCAGTGGTAGCGACGTATCGGTGACGTTATTAACGAATTTTAGGATGAGGCGATCTGAGGAGGTCAGATTGACCCGCAGACGCATATTTTCGGTGGACGTGTTGTACTGACTGTTCGCGATAAAGCCTTTGCCACGCACATCACTGCCAAACAGCATGAAGTCATAGCTTTTATTGCCTGTACCGATGGTGACGTAGTTATTGAACAGGCTGAAACTTCCAAAATCTGAACCCAGTTCCAGACCGTGAATATCAGCTCCATTTCGTGTACGGAAATTGATCGCACCGTTGATTGCATAATTACCGTATATCGTGGAAGCCGGTCCCTGAAAAACGTCCACGCCTTCATAGGCATGCGGATCGATTATGTCCGCTCTAGCCGTGCCATCGGGTTGCGTCATGGGAAATCCGTCTTCCATGACCTGAAGGTTCTTCAGCCCATAGGACTGACGTGCGCCCGACCCACGAACGGAAACGACGCTATCGCGTGGGCCATTACCTTGCAGAACGGTCACTCCGGGAATGGTTGCAACCATATCGCTCACGGTCTGTGCGACCCTGTTGGCGAAATTTGTGCGCTCTGCGCTGTAGGTCGTTTCACCGACTGGGCGAAGAAGTGCCGAACCCCGCGCCGCACCTCGCACGACGATGTTTTCAGTTGCTTGTCTCTTGTGCAACGCAGATCTGATCGTTGCTGTCTTGCGAGGACGTGTATGAAGGCGTTGCGCGTGAGCTGGAAAGGCCCCCAGAGAAACGCAGGCAAGCACAAGCAAGCCGAGGGAACGGCTTGATTCAAAAGAAGTATTCATCTGTTCGTTCTGATCTGAAAAACGCAGAAAACCTTTCATCGCATGGGCGATAAGGCACTAAATCATTGTCAGATCAGGTGGGGAGGTCCTTGAGCATAAATGCCCGATAGCCGCAATAAGGGAGGGCCTCGCACTGGCGGAAAACACCAGAAAAAACGCCGACCTGCCGTAGAGAGTACGAGAAAAACAGTAGCGGCGCATCCAATTACCAGGATCGTCAACAGATCGTTGATCAGGAAAATACCATCACCGACATCCGCTGCGTGCTGGTGGTCGGGACTATGGGGATGTGGGTCCTGGCTGTCGCAAAGGGTCGACAAGCTGGCGAGCTGTTTGACCGGATCGTCGAGAAATACCTGAGGTAAAGGCAGACTCCCAACGCTGATACGAATGATGATGGCGAGCAGAGCCAACGGCCAAAAGACCAACCCCCATCTACTCTGCCAAGAGTCTCGCATCATGCTTCTGCACTTAAAGGGTCTTACCGAACTTGGCCAGCCGGCGATTCTCCCCCTGATCGTTTGGGGTGTAAAGCATTTCGTTCAGATTGCTTCCGTCCTCGGAGCCTATTGGCTATGTCCGCTTTGCGGAAAATCAGTAATGGCAGACATGAAGACGATGGCGGACCTGCTGCTCCCGCCGCTAGCACTACAGTTGTATTTTGATGTGATATCTGATTCTTTGTCCTGTGATGGAACAGGATATGATGACAGGCGGAGCGTCTGTTGAAGAGACGCTTTCTCTGGCGGTTGATGGGCTACGGG
>Ga0157363_1003373_pt1 | contig 14443 bp, 6 predicted proteins | sample AttsexASBM1_FD_111477 | JGI IMG/M metagenome (GOLD analysis project Ga0157363, IMG submission 111477) | Fungus gardens microbial communities from leaf cutter ant in Ribeirão Preto, State of São Paulo, Brazil - Atta sexdens ASBM1 | ecosystem: Host-associated > Fungi > Mycelium > Unclassified ...
GATTATTATTTTTATTAATGTAAATTTGATGAAATGATATATAAATTTTGCCATAATTACCTGATTCTGCAACGTTAAATTAATATTTAAAAAATGAAGATATATTAATAAAGTTTCATGTATGAAGAATTTTTTTATCATTTATGTTTATCGCATTATGTTTAACTAAATTGATGAATATTTGACATATTTATAATTGGCACACGAGAAAATTGTATAATTTCACTTGTGTCAACTTCTTTAAAATAATGAGTAAATGAGAATGCTCGAGATATATCAGTATTCACTTCGTGAGACCACAATGCGTTTTTTTGTATGTTTTTGTATAAATCTTTGCATAAAAAATTTACCGGAAACGAAGAGATTTATGAAAAGCCAAATTACGGGATAAGAACCGCGACTATCCAATTATCTCCTACTTCTCTCAAGTATTTCAATACGAGTGGAGAAAAGAGCAGGAAAGTGCAGAACTCCCACGTAGTAACGTACGCGGAGGGCCATTTCAAAAGAGTTACACATAAAAATAGAGAAACCGACAATGTGCACGTGTGCATCTTTCTTTTGCTCCTCTTCCAGTATTTCCGACTATTCTTGTCTTGCCGCGCGGCTCATTCCCGTTCGACAATTTTTCTCTTTGTAAAGAATAACGAAAGAAATATTTCATATTTTTAAATTTTTCTATTTTATCAAATTAATTAAAACTAATGAGTAAAAATAAAAGAGGTAGAGAGAAAAAACCCGTCACGTCGGGAACAACATAACAACATATCAATTATCTAATTATCAATAATTAATTTCTGTGAATTTGCGTAACTAGTCTCCATACCAAATGAAAATAAAAAAACAAGTAGTGCAAAATTAAAGAACTTTGTAAGCTTTATTTATGTACTTCTGATCTTGGAAAAGAATTTTTGCGCAATCTTGAAAATTTAAAAATCAAGTTCTAAATTATAAAACTTTTCATACATTACCCACATAGTGAATAAAATATAATGAAAATAACTGAAAAATGCGATTCTGTATTCGCGTTACTTGTTCGTGGCTGTAAAATTCAATGTTAAATCTAAATCCTCAATGTTAAATTACTTCGTAATTACACATCGATGTGATTTCTATGGGAAAGAATAAAATTGTCTCTAATCTAGTTGAAGAACGTGCATCTGAGATCATTTAACGAATCAGGAAATATCGTATTTTTTTTTTTTTTTCAATAGAGAGAGATGAATTTTATTTTATAATGTGTAGCGAATGTATTTGTTTAAAACTTCAAAATAGTTATCATAATAGCGAGACTATTTCGTTGTACATTTCACCGAATTTGATATTCGCGGGATCTTATCTCATTCCGCGAAATCCTTGAAAGAATCAACCTTGACTTTTGGTCGTATCCGTCTGTGGATGAATCCACCGGTTTGTACGTTGTACGAATAGTAAAAGCGGAATGAGTCATAACCGATCTCACGTGTTATGACTAACAACACAGCGCGAAACGCTCCGCGTCGCATGTTTGCGAGATGGTCCAGATGATAACACACTAGCGAGACGCCATTTATTAACATATGCTATATGTATTTGCGTGCATAATAACATACGATTACGTCTGATATAGTGCATTTTTATAGCAATAAATTACGAGTTTACAAGAACGATTGTTTCAATGTTGAGAGTATAGTAGTTCAGCTTCTAAGCGATTAAAAATTTTAAGCTTGGAAAACATGCAAGTTATTAATAGAGCGTTGTTATATAGTTATATCTCTTCAAGAGTAGAAATTTCTTATTCACGGAATTTTAATTTAAAACTCAATCACGATTTTTGACATTCAAAACTTAACAGTTATCAAGAAAGATTGACGTTAAATTACGATATAATTAAGAAAAATTTACTTGCAAATTGAGATTCTATATGAATGAAAATAACATTGTAAATTAAAAATTTTTTAAATTATAAATCTTAATTTAACTTAAAAATTTTAATTGTAAAATATTAATTTAAAAAAATTAATTGTAATATATAATTGATTTAGAAATTTTAGAATGCTCAGCACTCCAAATCACACCTGTTCTGGAATTCGAGTGGGTTTACGGGACTCTCACTATGTGCAAGCACGTGCATTACGTCCCCACGTGTTGACATATACACGTGCGCATATCCGGCCGAGACATCCTCCACTGTATGAATCATTAGTGAGAACTCTGTCCATTGACTAATATGTACATACTATTCTTTCCGTGATTCTCGAAAAGACAAATCATCTGTGTTTTTTACTCTTTCATTCATTCATAGCTTATCTATTTTAAGAGATAAATAACTTTAAGATTCAAATTAATCCAATAAAGCGAATAAAATACTTTTTAATTACTTGCAGAAAAGCGTAATAGAATTTTATTTTAAAAAAAATCTAATTGACGTACAAATCAGTATAATTGAAATATTGAATAATTACAATATGAAATATGGAAAATAAGAAACGCATGATAAGTAATAGATTTTTTTTATTTGAGTTAATAAATTAATTATAATAAATTAATTAGTTGCAATAAATAAAAAATCAATAAATTCTTAGTTTTTTTTTGAGATGTATGATGATTTTTATAAAAAATATACTCTATGTCGATGCAATACGATGATTATATTAATATACATATATAGTGACCCTGGAATTTGATTATGCAATTCTGTTTCGATGTGCATTTCTCATGCGCCTCTCCCGCTTATGCGCTCAAACGTAAATGATAATTGGCAGTTCGGCCGAAATTGTATCTATTTAAAAACATGGGGGTAATATCGAAATAATGACGGGTTATTGAATAAATTACCCTCCATCGCGCGCCGTACTTTCAGTGCCCATTCTAAATGCAGTAACGTCTCGCCGAATAGTTTAACGGAGGTAATAAAAAATAATTGCTGTGTGAGTGGCTCCTGCGATGTGGTTCAAGGGACGTAGATCATGTCTCTGCTCTCTTTTTCTTTTAAATTTTATATTCCCTTACTTACGTTAAAATGTCTGCATAATATTGTTCTATTGATGTGTTATAATAATAACACTCATGTAAATATTCAGGCATGTTTTTTTTAATAAATACGTTAATCTTAACGCTTCACAGAATCCCAAAAAAATGGCAAAAAGTCGATTTTAGAATTTCAGTAAAATATTTATGTATGTCATTGTTATCTCAATGCAAAGTAAACTAGATTTAAATTTTATAATATTTCGTCAAGTATTTTATTTTGGCAGAGCTTTGAATATAAGAACAAGCTTTAAACTGGGTAAACAACATACATATGTTATAAATACTCACAACTTATATCTTAAGTTTTATTATTTATTTATTGTTTTTTGTATATATTTGTAAATGTTAATTGTTAATAATCATTTACATAAATTAATCAATTACATAAATTAAAGTTCTGTATCGATTGAATTGAATATTTTTATATTTTTGCAAGTTAAAACTTGTTATCGATTGACTGTAATCGGAGATACCGCTTTCTAATGAAATTTGCTTTACACTTTCATATTATGTCCCTTCAAAAAAACCCTGCCACTTTTTGCCACTTCGCTTCGGCTTCGGAGAAATAGCCTATTCGATCACAACACGCGCACATAATATCGAGTGTACGCGGATATTTATTTTCGTGAGCGCATCTTATTAAAAGATTTTGAAGTGGCTGGATTTACTTTTGAATATTTTTTTTTCACATTTAATAATCATTTAATAATAAGCTATGTCAACCTTATTATTTACCAAAGGAGAAATTATTGAACAAACTTGGTATTGACGATAGAAAACGTGCCAGTCCTAAGCCCGAATAAGATGAGGAGGGAAAATTCAATTTTTATATTCATTATATTTTCTTTTCTGTATTCTATTTTTCTTTCTGTATACTATTTTCAGTAAAATCGTTTATGTGTAGAAGTTGTTACGTTATAATTTTATGTTCCCATTGGATCCATCATTCTGAATTTCAAAATTATAGTATTATTTTCGAAACCAGCGATTCCAAAAACTCCGAATATCGAGTTTCATCCAAATCAAGTCACTTTTCGCAATTTGGTTCGCCAATCGCATATTGAATCGGTTATTTTAAATTTTGAAATTTTGACATCAGAAATGGAATTAGCGATATATACCGAAAACCTTATATTAGTGTATCGGTGTTAAATATTTTCACATATTTTACGAGATATTAATTTTTGTCACTTTTTCGGGATTCTGTCCCACTGTGCGCTTGTTTGTAAAGTAAATTTAACAACATGATATATTGTCAATGTAATGATGCTACATCATGTTTGCAACGAATACTGCTTGATAAATAATTTATTAGTTATAAATATGAATATTGTAAGAAGTTCCAAGCTGCAAAATTTTTAGCTCCTATTAACTTATATTTTAATTTATACCTGCAAAGTATACTTACAATAATTTATAAGCATAAATTGCTAATTAATATTTCCAATTCATATTTTTTATATGCTTTTAATATATGAAAACTGTATAAACAGTATATAGGTGCTTATAATACATAGTTTCGAATATCCATAAGATTTTACACTTGTAGTTTTTATAATGATTAAATACATATTGATTAATGTTTAATTATAATCACTACCTTTAATTGATTAACATTTATTTTATTAAATTTGTGATGTATTGACAGAAATAACCAATATGTATCCGAAAATCAAGTATGAGCTCATTTCTTTGCATTAAAATAATGATACTAAATATAAATATTCTTAAGAATAAATTGATTCCATTTCTCGACGAATTACTCCTCAACATTTCTTCGCGATCTAAATCTAAAATGTGGTTTGCCTCGATTGAATGGGCGATCATGTATTCGTGTAGTTAGAGAGTCCATCTTAAAGGGGATGCAATCATGTTACGCGGCTGTCCATGAGAGCACTTCTCTTTCATCGCAGACATCGTTCAATATATAACGAATATTTTTCATAATCCTTGTATGCGAATTATATTTTTATTGAACAATATTAATTATTTATTATTAATTTTATATAATTATTTAATTATTATGGTAATTATTTTTATTGTATTCTGTTTATATGCGTATTGCTAATTATCTATATTTCATTTAATTATTTCTCATTAATACTAATAAATAGTGTCCTTTTTTAAAATATAGACGTGCATTACATCAAATTTAATCCGTTTTTCAATTAAAGTACGGTATATTTTTGCAATTCCAATTACCAGAGGTGTATAGCTCAAATATCATAAATGATTTATATGAATGTACAAGTTAATTAATTCTTTTTTGACTAAATTACAGCCAATAAACATACATGATTTTTCTAAAGTCTATTTTGTAATATGCTATTCAGGATACAATACAAATAAAAATTACTTTTCTTTATATTGTTAATAGCTTTTGTCAAATATTAATAATATAAATATTAAAAAATTTATTATAAATTATTTTCTTTTGAAAATTATACATAATATGAAAAAATGCACATTATAAGAAAGGAAACGTAACAATTTTTAGAGTTTTTGTCATTAGTCTAATGAAGTCTATTTTGCTTATTAACTTAATGATAAAGTAATTAATTAAAATTTTGAAATTATTACGGTAAAGTTTCGATTAGTGATTTTTTACATTCTGCGCCAAAATCGTATGCCATAGAATAATTAAAACATGACTTAAATAATAACACTATGTACTATACACATATGCATATGTATTGAACAAATAAAATATAATTAAATATTTAAAGATAAATTTAGGACATATGTAAATAACGTCGTCTCGCTAATTCTGAGCTGAGAATACAATTTGTTGGGATATTCATTTATCTAAAAGAGATACGCTACATTTTTTTATAACTGGTCTACGCCTCTTGTCTTCTGACATAATCTGTCATGAAGCCGCACATGCTTAGGAGCGCAAAATAGAGGAGTGGCGATGACAAATATAATCGAAGAGAAAGTACCATATGAATAATCCAGCAAGATGATAATTACAGTTGTGAGTATCGTAACTAATTGATAAAAAAATATCTCAAGTAACGATTTAGCTGGGGTAGTCTTAATTAAGTCGTCCATGACTACTTATCGTCTAAATGGTGAAAGATAATTTAAGGACATATGGTTGGGAAAGTCGTAATGTATTTAAGTTCTTCATCACGTGTTCTAATTACAAAAAGAAAAGACGTTGTCTACCCGATGACCGTAACGAACGAGAGGAAAGTAGATGGCAAGAAAAAGCTCGTCATCGTCAATTGACAGCTCTATTTATCCGCGATGCAATCGACCTGTCAACGAACGTAACTGGCTCGTAATTTTCGCTTCTAAACGCGAACATTCAGTGTCGGCAATTCGGAGCAATAAAATTTCCTTCCGGTTACTTCAAGACGTCACAAAGTTATATCTGTATAAGAAGGACGCACGTGTAAATTCGTGGACAAGTCAATCCTCAATTGATCAAACATCTGATAGACACCGATATAATATAATTAATTTTTAAGCTAATGAAAAAGCTTTGATAATTTAGGATTTTGTTTAACAATTTGAGAAAAATTCGATATGTATAAATAAAAAGTATATTACAAAATATATTTTAATATTATTCGATTTAATTAATATACGTATGTAAAATTTTTCTTTGTATAGTAATTTTATAAAAAAACATTTTTACAATCTTTTAGAAATTGAATGGTTTTTTATGATTTACAAGCTATTCTAGATATAGATTATTCCTAGGATTATTTTTTTTAGCAAAAATTATGTTTACGAACTATGCATTACTACAAATAATTTTCATCTAAATTAATTAAAAAATTGGGAGTCAGAAGATTGCGTTAGTAATAATTTGAAGAATAACTATGGCTAAGCTCTTTTGCCGAATATATATGGCCAAGGGTGTATCCAAATCCGCAAAGGTATATTATATGTATTCATCAAGTAATCGTGAGAAGAGAGGGTGGCTTAGTCAGTCGAAGGCGTTTAATTAAAACGAATTCCACTATGTCCAGCTCTTTTTCTGAACGTTTTCAATTGATCAAGTTGATATTCTCGTGCAGTATATTGAATATTTGTGAGACATGTATCGATTATTTGAAGTTATAAAAAGTGAAAACTATTTAGAAGATATTAAAAATAGAAATATCAGTTATGGAAAAAAATGGAAAATTTTGTATAAATTAAATTATATTATCACTGCAGCATTTAAAAATCTAAATAAATAACGTAGCTTCGTTAATTAGAATTAACTAAAAAATGTTTTTCAAACATTTTATTTTCTTCTCAAATCGTTTATTTTCTTGAGACGATAGTAACAGTAATGATAATAAATAGAACGTAGAGAAATTTCTTACTCCGATATTAAATATAATTAGCTAGTAATTAATGCTGATTTTAAGTTAAATTTTAAGTCAAATTAAATTAGATCTTAGTGAATTAATACGATTAATTAAATTTACAATATCAATATTATAAAAATTTGTTGAAAAATTGCTTGTACGTCGTAAAATTGACATTTATGACTGCTTTCAATATTATCTCTATAGATCGATGCGAGAACTCGCGGTTACTTCTCGGCACTCCTCGTCGATTCTCTTCTCTCATCCATCGTCCGTGGTCACGCGCCCCGCGACAACCCGGTTTATCGGGCAACGCCCAGATACGGGCGTAGGGGCTTGAAATATCGAATCTCCACCCCCTACACCTCTGCTTCCCCGGCGGGAATGTCCGCGTCGTCAGCGTGCTCGCGGCGCGTTGCTATTTTTGGATTTCCATATTTCCACCTTCCATCATTCGGCTGTCGTAAACATACCCAGAGATTCTCCGACGATACTGGATCGCTGAGGCTGATCTAGGGAAATTGTCAAGTAGACGACTGATAAAGCAAAGTGCAAATTTTAAGATTACAAATCTTTAGATCACTTTTGCTTTTAATTTCTTTGCACTTTAATTTCTCGAATATTAATTTTTTTTTGCAGGATTGATAATCTAAACTTTTAAGGGAAAAAGAATAATTCGATAATGAACGTTCTATTAATTTTAATGAGGCAGAGGCATCGGTTATGACCGCATTGTGTAGACCTAGTAATGAAAGAGCGCGAATCTTGCGGAGCGTGAATCTCGCGGAGCGCGAGTAATTTACTCGAACGATTATCGGCGAGAATCGCATTAAATTAATTAACGGCGTCGTTAACGAGATTCCTCGCTTAATTCGTTTCTCGCGTTACTACCGCGTACACTTGCTCGCAGGACGTTTTTGCTTCGTCGTCATCGGGGAAACAGGCTTCCGCTCGAGCTTCACACGCGTGCATCTATATCCGCACGCGCGCGCGTCAAAGTGTCCCTTTTTGCGGAACACGATAATTAATCGTGTGCGTCACGCCCTGATGCCTAGAACGAGTCACCACGGATTAATCTCCCGATGCGAGACTTTTATGTTTTTGACTGTTGCATTAGTTTTTGTTTATTTGACAGTTGTGTTCAGACTCATAAATATACGCACGCGACGAAACCGAGAATATTCGTGTTAAACTTTAAAAGCTACGATAATAATCAATATTTATGATAATTAGAGAAAATTAGTTAATCGAAAAAAAAATATGTATACTATGTTCAATATTTGTGTAAATTGATACATAATTATTAAAATTCTTTAATGCAAAAAGATCTGTAATAATTAATGTAATGAAAAAGTTCTTTTCTATTATAATAATAGATGTACGAAAGTTTAATTAATATACGCTAATATATTATAGTTTTGAGAAATAAATTATAGGCATGAATCATTAAATTAATTTTAGTGATAGAAGTCAACTTTATAGGGATAAAGAAGAGTTTCTGCAGTATTACAACGGAAGTCTTGATATAAATCTCTGCGGGGTTAAGTTAGTAAGACAGTTGAGACCTCACGCGCACCGCCCCTTTGAGTAGTCTGGCAGTTCTAGTCGTTTCATCCTACCGTCACGAATTTAATGAAAATGCCTTTAATTATAGCTGACAACTCGATTGTGCGTACTACCTACATGTTGTTCTAGCCTGCGTGTTTACGCGTTTCCTCCCCACGCGTGTCACGTTGAAAATAACGGCTATCTCTTCTTTACGATTATTAAAGCACTGTAATCATAGATGCGTAGAAAAATGTAGGTGGCATGATATTTACAATCCTGCTAATGGACTCGTAATAGTATACATATTCAATATAGTATGCTTTTTTTTAATGGAAAAAAGCGAACGAGTGAATGGAAATGGGGACAAAATCTTTTATTCAATGGAACATCTATGTTTTATATAAATAGGTATAGTATATATAAAACATATAAACGAATCAGAGATTTTGTCCCCATTATATATATAAAAAAAGCATATTTCCAAAATTTTGAAATCGTACGAGCTATAAACTGATGGATAAAAGACTCTTCTCAAAAAAATTTTTCGAAAACGATCTAAAAAAAATTTTGCGCTGAGATAAGTATTTTGTTAAATAAAAACTATAACATAATAGTGATTAAATAAGAAATTTTGAGCATGGTCTTCAAAATTTTAGAAATATTCCTTATAAATGATAAAAACCAAAAAGCATAAATATTATTTGTTATTAATATAAAAATTGTTAATCTTTTCGGGGATAAAGATATCACGGATTTTTACGTTTAATTTTTTGTATTATATTGTATTTGTACAATATGATGGATATATCTGTCCATCTATAATATTCCTCAAATTGAACCGCATTACGATACAATATTAGAAAAAAATTTTGTGAAATATAACGCGTTAAAACTGATATAATAAAATTTACGTCTATGTATACATATATATGTATATTGTTCTTTTGCATTATCAAACTCATCGAGAAGTATATTGAAAATCGAATTTACGAAGTAGATTATGAAGTCGCAAAGTATGATTTCCGTGACAATATTCGCTGTTATTTGATGAAGATGTCGAGAGGAAGAGCAATTTACGTGATTTGCATAGCAGTTACGTCTTACATCACTTGCTCGGCGCTTTTCTGATTTAGCGTTACGTCGCGATCTATTCGCTTGTACCGGCGTCTGTGTTTTCTCGAGTGATTTATTCAAGGCGCCGCCTTTATGCCCTTCTTCGTACAACGGGGCTGTGCAACATTGCTAGTTTCATTATTATATACGAATACTTAAATAAGTATGCGTGCGTGCGTACGTATTTGTGTGCACGCGGAGATATCCGGGAAAATTTCCTATAGAGTCCGGCGATGCGCGTTAAAACGTGGTGCAAGTATACATATATGCAATTATCGATTACTCCCCAAAGCCTACTTTCGAACGCTTATTTATTTACGGCCCAACGCGATGTATTTCGAATTGACGTCCGAATAAACGTAACGTGGAAATCGCATAAGGTTTTATTTTCTTCGTTGTAATGTAGTTTGTAACCATTAAATATCGGTACTTTTTGTGGCAAGTAATTAGTAACGCATAATCATTTTATGTGTATTATTTAGTATAATTTACTATGTTTACTATATTATATTGTAATTTATTATATTTACATGTGCATTCTGTTGGAACATATGATGGCGTTGATTTTCTTCTTCTTCTTCAATATGGAGATAAGAAAATGAAAGTATACTATGCTTTCTAAAAACTCAGAACTATTTCTAAATGTCTGGAGCAGATGTGTAATCGAATTATTATGTTTAAATTGATAATAAATTAAATATTGACTTTATTACTTACTAAATTAATAATTATTTATTCTTTTGTTTCCTGTATAAAATTATTATAAGATGTGAAATATGCTTAATATTAAATGGAATTAATGACTACGTTTATACGTTTATACGGATACTTTTAATTGGATTTAATATCATTCTTATTATACTAGTTAAAAACTAGTCAGTCATTACTAGTCATTCTACTAGTCATTCTATTCTTCAAAGGAATAGCTATGATTGACCAATTTTCATAACTACAGATGTTATTAAACCCGACCAAGGATGTCCGTGCAAACGTCAGTGGCAATTATGAATATACATAGAAATTTTTGACACAATAATATTCGATAATAATTAAAAATTTATGTGAAACTGAAAACACATAATGTTTAATTGTAATTACAATATATATAGGAAATTGTTGAAAATTGTTGAAAATTGAGCCAAGTTTGGCATAAATTTATCTCACCCGGATATCGGCATATTTATGCGTACATAAATCGTCTTTCTATCTTTTTAAATCATGTTAAAATGTCTTGATAATATAATTTTTTACAAAGAAAATGAAAAAAAGTTTTCGCTACTGCAAAAAATTACTTGACAAATTAACTTAATTTAAATGTTAATTGTTACGGTGAAACATTTTTTTTCTCTCTTTTCCTTGTATGACGGAAAATCCGATCATTCATGGGGAGAAAGGAAATATTGTGCTATCGGCTTGAATGCCCTATATTACGATTTCAGCCTGTTAAAGGGGTCCATATCCGATCTTATACAGCGACCAACTTTTCGCCCATCTGCGTCACGAATGTCCAAGTATATAACGATCGAAGTTGTGATATCGATCAATATTTCTCCAAGTAGAACGACCTGATTCTTTCCGTGGATTGTATATCGGTTTTAAAAGCGCGTCCCATCAGCTATTCCCATTCGCTACGACAGACTGTTGCTAGCGCAATTTTCCCAAAACGTTCTCGAAATGTTACGTAGAGTGTTCAAAAAATATACCAGATACTCTGAACCGATCAATACTTGCATAGCTGTAGGACAAGATACATTTTCGCCGGCTGCGAAGATATTTTGCTTTCTGTAGGATTGCGCAATATCCTGACTAGAAATTTATCCAAGGATTTTAGCAGGTCCTAATCGGGTTGATCTTATTTCATTATTAGATTTTGATAAGGTAAGTTCATCCAGACCTGATCAGTCATGCAACGCAGCACAATAGTCGGATCCTCATCCAGATAGCCTCATCAGGTCCTGATAAAGTCCTTATCAGGATCTAATAAAGACCTTATCAGATCCTCATCAGGACCTGATAATGAAATAAGATCAATCTAGCTAAGGACCTGTTAAAATCACTGGATAAATTTCTAAGTCGGGAATTATTCAAATGCTATTTAATTTAGCATATTCCAAAAAAAAGCAAAAGACATACATTCTAGAGATTGAGAAGGCATATTCTGAAGAAACTTTATAATCTCTAGGAGATTATTCAAATCGATTACGCCTTCTCATAGAACTTGTGGACGTTTTTATTTTACGAGTAACCCATCCATCTCGTGGCTGCGTACTAGAAATGAGGTCCTCCACCTAACCATATTCAAACCTAACGAGAACTTTCTTAGATATACCTTATTGAGAATTATCTTCGATCAACCAAATCGAGTTCTTACGTACAACCTTACAAAAGTCAATCATATTCAAACTTGATGAGGATTTTCTTATATATTATTATATATAGGTGTACCTTATTTAGGATTATTTTACGTTAACCAAATCAAGTCCTTATAATATATAAGATTAACTTGATACAAATTCTAGTCGGGATGTTTCGCGAGAGAGAGAGAGAGAGAGAGAGAGAGAGAGAGAGAATGAAAAAATCTGATATCAACTATGTGAAATATGTTGCGTTTAATATAAATTATTGATATGTATAATTTAATGGATGATGAATAATTCATAATATTCGTATTTAATTGTGTATGTGTTTTATTCAAGCTCTCTAATATTTATAATAAAATACTGAAAATGCCCACAAAAGATAATCTCTGAAAATCTGATTTGTAGTAATTATTAATCCTTACTTCTTATATAATTTCAAAATTAATTAGAATTAATTAAACATTTTACGCGTATAAAAATTATAACAGTTATAAAACTGTTATAAAATTTGATTTTATTACATAATGTTACTATATATAATCTCAATTATTTGCCATTTTTACCGATATATTTTCATAAAATTTTTTACGTGTCATATAGACTAGAATCTTCAAAAGATTTTTAATAAATTTTCTAAGTGACATAACCGACTAACTCGAGGAATATGTGTACATAGTATCAGCTCTCATTGATGTGACACTCGCGAGACACCCGATATGTAATCGAGTGTTTGAACGGAGCTACTCGCCAGAGTTGAAACCGACCGACCGACCGACCGACCGACCGACCGACGCAAGGTCAGGCGGTGGCCTCCAACTTCCGGTGGTGGTATCCCCGCGTACACACAGGCACGTCATACGTACGCAGACGGAAAAGAGGGCACCCCTTCTCTCGTCGCGCGGCCTATTCCTTTCCTTTACGTCCTTCCTCATTGCTTCTCTCTTTCTCTCCAACGACATCTCTCTCTCTCTCTCTCTCTCTCTCTCTCTCGTCGACGAAGACCAATACTATACGAGACGTAAACGCCGACATACGACGAAGCCCACAATAGCGTTGACAATAGGTACGTATGTTGACAGTCGAGAGATGACAGAGAACTGCGTGTGACACCGAGAAGTACCGACAGGCGGAAAAGCACTATAGAAGTACAACTAGAAGTTCGACCTGGATGGGTATCGAGATAGATGGGGGGGTTGAACGGGACTGAGGAGGGTAGTATCCTATTGGGTGACAAACTATTGTTTCCGCGCGAATTCATCTACAAAGCGATTTTCCGAAGCGCTTCACTGTGCCGCAAAAATGCATTCAGACTTCGTAACCGCGGATGACCGGGTTTTTCGAGAATAATGCAGTTCTCTTTTGTTGTGTATTTTTAAAATTTTTTTTCCTAATACGAGCTACCATGCTTTTTATGTTTTTATATACAAATAAAAATTTTACGTAAAAACATTCAGAAAAGGAACAATTTTAATGTGCAATATTTTATTACATATTTTTTATTGTATTACAGTAGAATTGTTAAATTATGATATTTACACGTGCACAACGTGATAAATGATTTTGACATTTTTTTCAAAATGAAGCGCACCTATTTTGCACGACCTCCATTCGCTATATATGTATAATTTCACGTTTTAAAGATCTCTATAGAGATCGCAAAACAAAGGCATACGCTGCTGCGCGTGAAATGTATTCCTTTCATATATTTTTCTCAAACAAAAGGTTTTTTTTAATTTTCGTGATTATGCTGTCCTAGTTTCATTTCTATCCGCACTCTAGAAAGTGATTTATCTTGCGCCATTTAATATAAACAAAATACAGTTATACAAAAAATTGATTAGCAACAAGATTGCGATTATTACTCGTATTAATTATTTTTAGATGAGTCATTTTATTTTATTAATTAGAGAGAAAAGAGTATTATCAGAGTTTGATCGAAACTTATTTGCCGAAATTGAACCGAAACACTCGGCTACATATCAATTTCTAACATGAAACCATAATTAAAAAATAGAAATCTTAAAGACCATGTATATAAACATGTCTATACTTCATATACTTTTATCATATACTTTTTCTTCATAAATATCATAATTTTAA
>Ga0157363_1003374_pt1 | contig 14442 bp, 10 predicted proteins | sample AttsexASBM1_FD_111477 | JGI IMG/M metagenome (GOLD analysis project Ga0157363, IMG submission 111477) | Fungus gardens microbial communities from leaf cutter ant in Ribeirão Preto, State of São Paulo, Brazil - Atta sexdens ASBM1 | ecosystem: Host-associated > Fungi > Mycelium > Unclassified ...
ACAAGTTTCTAATATTAAAGCAACCTCAACTTATGATATTTCTGCGAGAAAATGCTGTAGAATATGTCAATTTGAAGAATGTCGACATGAAAAAAGAAATTTCCGAAAACAATTGTACTTGAATGTATATTGTATTAACTATATTCAATCAATTCTATTACGTATTGAAAGAACGAAAGCAAGATCGATTTAATCTCATGATGATATACAGAATTCCACAGAAAAAAATTGTTTATCCACGGATTTCCGACATCAGTTTTAACATATTATCTCGAGATATTAAGATATTAGCGATACAAAAAAATAAAGAAATAGGAAAAAATAAACACTCAAAATTTTAAGATATTTATTACAACCACTATAATAAAAATTGGAATTGTTATATAAAAAATAAATTCTTTAATATTGCGTACATTATGATTCCAATTGTACAAAAAAATATTATTCTAAATTAGAATCAAAATAAAAACTAAAATAATAATAATAATTCCGATATTGATAGCTTTTATAATATTTTATTCAATTAAAAGTTATATATAGTATTAGATATATATATAATTGTATGGTGTATGATATGTTAGATAACTTTACGAAAATGTTTGCAAACAGTTCATAAACTTCCAGTACGATTTTTGTACAATATATTTCTGAATATAAAAGATAACTTTTTCTTTCATATTATAATTTGAAAATACTTCTTTCTAATTTTTATATATCCAATTATATATCCAATTATATAAATTATATATAAATTATTAATATACTCTTATTATGTGTGTGTAACAAAAAACATTTAGATTTAACGATACGTTAAATCACGATAATGCGTTTTTAATTGCCGCATTCGTGGTAATTGTCAGATTTAATAAAACATAAGTATCATAGAAGTTAAATAGAGTTGTATTTCTCTTAATTATATTTACATAATTAATATCATGCATGAATGAGTTTGATACAGAAGTTTACCTCATATTAAGTACAGTAAATGATGATACTTGCATATGGATGTATAGAGAATAAGTTCAGAATGGAGAGTTCAATGACTCGGATGTTCATTTAAGCTACTCGCGAATTTGTAAGAGAAAATAAGGGGAAGGAAGAAAATGTGGTACGAAGAGTGTGTACTCCTTAAGCTTACCTTCTTGATGGTAGGTTTGTGTTGATATTGGAAAAAGTGCTTTGACAGCAGACACAAATCCTTCCAGACATTCGCTCATCCTCTGGCCTAATGATACAGTCTGATCTATGACTCTTATCTTGATAATGCTTGCGTTTTCTAAATTTTATTATTTATTCCTATCTCTCGAAACATTTTCACACTTTCTTTGCTTCTTATTGATCAAATCACTGCCTTTCATTTACACAAATATTACACACTGTCGTTATATTCATGATTGACCTGACGATATTGGATCAAAACTCGTAATAAAACGCACGAATTCTGTATCATATATTTCTGTATATTGTTTTATATTTCCAAAAATCAAAAATTTTTCAAGTCTGCTAATTAGCAAACATTACACAAATAGAGACATCACAAATAGAGATAAATTGCGTACATATGCAAATATAGAGATATGTATTTCATAAAGAGCTTTTTGTTTGGATTTATGTAAGCTAACATATTACCTAGCTATACAATTTGTTCTTTCTTCTCTCTGTATGCATTGTTTAAAAAATCAAATTTACACTAAAGAATCAAATTGTTTACCGTTCTATTTTTTTTTATTATAAAATCAGAGCTACAAAAGAGAATTCTTTTAAACTTAATAGAGTAATTAACATTGCTTAAACATAATAAAATATATTATAATATATCCATAATTAAACATTTTAAAAAGATTTGTTTTCTTAGTTAATATTGTAATATTTATTATGAATTATTTGTAAAATATTTATTGATTTTGCTTTCTTCTATCATATCCAAATTTCTTAACATAAAATAAAAAAAAAGTTTATTATATCAATTTATTAAAATTTAAATCTTAAAACTCTATGATATATGTTATAAATTAAATTTTAAAAAACTTTTATTTTCATCATTAAAATTAAAAAATTAAAAAAAAACAAAATATAATTAATTAATAAAATATATATAGCATGAATTGTTAAAAGTACTCGTTAAAATTTTGATTTAAATTTTAATATCAGTTTTAAGAGTCATTATAAGATGTAATGTAAACAATCTCAAAACAAAATTGTATCTTCACGCAAATCACACATCACAATCCTACGATCAACAATAATGGCTAGAAAAGTGCACTAACCTCCTCTTCCTCTCGATGTGGATGGATGACTAGTAATCGATGTAGCACTCGATGAAGCTACCAAACTGCTGTAGGTACTTGTCTTTCGGCTACCGTATCCACTGGATAGTGACAGATCGTAACTGCTAGTTCCCTGTGTCAATGCTTGAGGATTCTGTGGTGTACGGGAACGAGTTCGCGATGCCACACAATCGGTAGGTGTTAAACTTGACTCTGGCAGACTCGTTCTTGCTGCACTACGCACCCTTGTACTACTACTGTTGTAACTGACTTGGTGAATCTTATGATGAGACCTCCAGTCGGTTTCTGTTGCAATGCGATCATATAAATTTATTTCAACGCGATCATATAAATCGATTTGTTAATAAAGATAAGAATTTGAAAGAACTCGAATATCAAAGTATAATAAAAGTAATAAAAAAATTAACAAGTCCATTTATATGTTTATCATGTAATAACGAGCAAAAATTAAGATTGCACAGGTGATACAATATTGGAATTACATTCAAAAGAGAAATTATAAAATATTTTCCATTTGGTGACACAAGTCGTTTTTTATCTTTATTCTCATTAAATATTAAGAAAGATAAACTTTTTTTGTCACCAAATGGAAAGCACTCATAGTAAAGCGTTTGGGTTATTACATATCTCTTTGTTTGATGCTGTAATTACCTGAATAAGATTCTAAGCCAGCTCCATGACTTCTTCGTTCACCTCTGATTCTGCCTTCTCCCTTGGAAGAATCAATCGAATGCGTGTGCGGTGTATTACTGTCTACTTGAGATGTCTGCGGGTCACTGGTGGTCTGTCTACGCCTCTTCTCTTCCACGCTATCTGGGATCGCACCAGTACTTTGTCGTTTTCTGTAACTACTCGAGCTACTAGAGCTTTTCCCCCTTGACTTAGAGGTGTCTGCTGAAGCACTGGCCTTCTCTACAGACCCCCCTGATGACAACTGATCTTGTTGATCTGCCATAGATTAATCGACTCATGCCACTATTCTGTCTGTAAAAGAGAAACCACAGCACACTATTAATTACATATCTAAATATGATGATTGTCTCATCTGTATTTACAAGCATTTATAACTGCACTGTTTAGAACATAAAGCACTTTTCAGTAAAAGACAGATAACACATATTTTCTCTTTACTTGATGCCAAGAAAGATAAAATGACATTTGTGTCACTAAATAAAAAGAACAGTAAATCTTTACATTTGTTATTTATCAATATCAAATAAGATGAAATAATTCACTGTGCTACTCTGTATCACTTGTTGAAAAGTATTCATAAAGATACTTGTGAAATATGTTGACAAAAACATCGTTCTATTCTTTTTCAATATTTATTCCATAAATAACAAAGATAAAACGATATTTGTGTCGACTTATATGACTTGTGTGACTAATGTAGATAGTTTAAATTTTATCTTGGTCTAACTCTTCATTTTTTCCTAGAATTAAAAAAGAAAAATAAGTTGAATCAGATTAAAGTTAATCTACATTGGAAGAAATGGGCATAAAAAAAACCCCATAAATTACTTTTCCATAAGAATACATAAGAATACGTAATAAAAAGCTCAAATATACATATTCTTAAGAATAACTTTGGGCAAAAAAGAATCTTTTGAAAATTTTGATAGATTTAATATCATATGATCTGCTTGCATATTTTGCACTCAGTATTTTCGCTTTCTATCTTTTCAACATCCGAAATATGTTTATTTTGTTTTAAGTATAAATTTTTTAGGGGATTTTAAGTAACGCGAACAAACCTATATACACATGCAAAATTAATGGATAAAATGGCTTCTGTAAATGAACGATAAAAATCCTATTCCTTACGGAAGAAAAAAAAAAAGAAAAAAAGTTTGTATCTTTCAAGATGACTAAGTGCCAGGTCAAACTACTTGCAAGTTACCACTCTTATTCACAAGTACGATGCGTCGTAACAACGAAAGCGACACACAATGATAGAGAGTTGGGCTAGAGAACTCGCTAGAGAAAGACCAAAAAATCGGATATACGAATCAAATCGAATATGTCGCAGACGCGAGACTTCTCGTCACGGTCTGCCCCCCTTTGTTGAAGAAAAACATTAACAGACACCCGTTGTGTTCGTTTACTTTCGATTATCACTCATTCCCGAAATCACAGACAGACGGACACGCGGAATGAGGTCGTTTTATCGCGTGACGATCAGTACGGCTATCATTAAAATTAGAACCGTGGATTTTTAATCGAGCGCATTAAAAAAAAAATTTAAATACCTCATGCTCCTTAAACGCGACCTCGCGGATCCATCGCCGACCTCGGCGTTCGCTGCAACGCCACGAACTGAATAGCAACAGCGATATCGACAGCCCGATTTCCAAGAAGAGGGAAACAAAGAGAAAGAGAAAAAGAGAAAAGAGAGAGAGAGAGAGAGAGAGAGAGAGAGAGAGAAGGGGGGAAGAGAGAGTGAGAGAATTAAAGGATTGGTGCCTCAGCTCGAGCCATATGCGCTCGGAAAACAAGAGCGTGACTAAATAAAACTGCTGCGAGGCGCGATACGCAATTAACGTTTCCCCCCACGCGGCAGCAAAGAAGATAGTAACGAACCGAGAATCATAACAAACATTACAACTGCTACTTTGCTCGCTGGCTCGCTTGCTGGCCTAGCTAAACTAACTGTTTGGTTGGTCGACCGACTACTGACTAGTCTGGTTTGATCTGATCTGAGTTTGTCTATCTGTCCGTTCGTTCGGTATCACTGACTGACGCGAAATTGTGCCGTTGACATCATGACGGGGGGGACCCCTTCTCCCTATCTCGACGACGAGCCTGACGGATTACTCAGAATACTCAGTCGCGACAAAGACGCGACTCGCGAGTACGGAGACAGCCAGCGGCGGTAACGGCGGAATAACGCTTTGTTGCAGAGGGGTTCTCGCTCCTCGAAACTCGTATTTGTAACGTAACAAAGAGACTCGTGGAACGAGCCACCATTTGCTCTCTCACGATCGAGCAATGGAGGACGGGTTTCCACTCTTCCTCGTCCTACTCTGACCCGCACGCGTTCGGCCTCACTCGCTCCGCCGTGCGTGACCTCAGGTTGAAATCCTCCAAAAAAGAGAAGCCCTCTCTCTCCTCCTTCCGTCTCTGCGGCGCCCTTATCCGTAGAGCTCCTCTTCTCTTTCCCGTTTCTCCCTCCTCTCCCTCTAACCCCTCCCTCTTCCCCCAACCCCACCTCGCCCATCCCTCTCGTCACCGTATGTATCTACGTCCGTCGCCTCTTTGCTCCTTCTCCCACCCGCTTCTCTCTCCGTTCACCCCACGCACTGATGCCTCTCGGCAAGGAACTCAATTCGAAAACAGTGCACTTGCGAATCGAGTGTTTTGCTATTTACCTGAATGCGGGAGAAACATGCCCAAGGCATCGCGGCGACGATGACGAGACGATGACGAGATTTCGCGATCCTCTTAGCTCAGATATTCTCACTCTCGGCCTGCTGATACGTGATTAAACGCGACGAGACGAGACGAAACAAGACGAGATGTTTCCTTCGTTTTATCGTTTCACACACCGAACGTAGCGCACAGGCACGCGGAAGACTCGGACACTGGGCTCGCAGAACAGCCCAGAACAGTCGAGCGAGGCGGAGGAATAAGAGAGCGTTCGTGGCTGTCCGCGAGTCCGCGCCACGGCGCACAGGGGAATCGTGTGGTATAACGCACTGTAACGCACATACACGAACGTACGTACGCACGTACGCATATACACATACACACTGTGCAAGCGCACACACACACACACACACACACACACCACACACACACACACACACACACCACACACACGCACACACTCGTCGCTGGACGAGGGGAAAACGTTTCACGCCGAACGCGATCGAGACGAAACGCGCACTGTAACAGAGTCGACGGAATGTCGATGGTCGAGCCACGGGTTGGTTAGGACTGGGTAGCCGCAGAACGCTCCGCCCCCGTCACCAATGTCACACACGCCAACGAGCCAGCCGAGCCAAACCAGCAATGCCAGCACGCACAGCCAAGGCGAGATAACGAGGCAACGGCAGGCATGCAGACACCAGCAGACACGCACACGGTACACGCGCGCGCGCACACGATCAGCGGGACCAGCCAGCCACAGCCAGGCAGAAGCCCGTACACGCTACACGCTGCGTTCGGAAACCTGTCGCCAGTCTACGCGAGGGAGAAGCACCTCACTTCTTCCTCCCTCCTCCCGCTGCCGCTACCGTCGCCGCACGGTGCCCTGTCGCGCGCACCAATCACCGTTGATTATCTGCGTCAGGGCTGTACTTGGATGCGCGCTACGCTGAGGCGCCTCATTGGGGCCTCAATGAAAATTTATCGCATTTTATTTCTTAGAAGTGTTCAAGAATTCAGGATATAGCATTTTATCTTTGTTATTTATAAAATGTTATACAAGAATAAAAAATGATATCTGGATGAAATTTCTAAACGCATTATTACCCTGATTCTGTAATTCCTCAATCAACATCGACTAAAATTATTAAAAGTGACGTAATAGTGTTATAATTTTACAATAATTTTGCATTCAACAGTGTAATTGTTATATAATATTATGATGTTATATTATACTAAGAAAAAAATGTAAGTGTCTTCAACGAAACTCATTGAAACATTTTTTAATGACACAATCAAATATTTTGTTTGCCAAACAACGAACTTAATTACTTCTGCTATATTTTTCAGCCTTATAGATAATAAAAATTTTTTTTTTACTAACTAAACAGTTTAGTTGGTATAAATAAATATTTTTATTCAATACAGTTTAAGCTATATTGAGAGAAAAAGGCAAATTCACAAATAAATATCATATGTGACATTTTCTTTGATTTATGTTTATTATAAAAAAATATGTAAAAAAAATTGACTACGATGTTAAAATATATTTCCATGAAATATATATTTCATAATTTTGTGAAAAAATAAAACAACTAATCGTTTATCTGCTAAGAATAAAATTTTACTTCGTCGTATTGATAAATAAGAATTTGTTTTTTTGTGACTTATTTTAGTGAACTTATTGTTTAGTTAACAATAAACAAATATTTATTTACAAAACTGAAACTTATATTGACAAAAGTAACATTTATTGTTTACATAGACAAAATATTCGTTTAAAAATAACAATTTTGCTGATGGCACTATTTTTTTCTAATATATCTTTATATTATTGAATGCAAAATTACATGACATTCATATTATTTTTTATTTATTTCGACTAATTTTAATAACATTATTAGTAGTGTCACGTGCGTTATATTATATTGCGCATTATGTGTGGTGAAAAATTACGCAACAGGAATATAATGATACCAACTATCGTTAAAAATGATAAAATTAGGGTCCTGGGAAAGAGATACAATAAATTCACACTCCCTAGGTAGAACACAGAAAGCTTGTTCTTTTTCTATACCCTAAGACTGAATTTCTCTTCTGTAGAGTTCATCTTTGTCTTTTTTTTTTTCATGTGAAAAGGAAAAGAAAAAAAGTGAACCATTCAACAAGAAGTTCAATTTTGAGATATGGAAAAAGTACAAGCCTAGAAGGTGTTAAATTGTGTCATAATAATATCAGGTACTTCCTGTTTAGTGATACAAGCATTATTTTATCTTTCTTGAAGTTCAGTAAGTAATAAAGATAGAACAATGTCACATGGAAAATATCATCATAGTACCATCATAGAATAACATAATGATTTTGTTTGTCACTTATGAGTGAACTTGTGACAAATAAAATCATGATAACATATCCTTGAGATGATTGACTTCTGTGTTCTACCTATATCTTTTTTCCGTCCTTCTCTTATTTTCTTGAGCTGATGAAATATTACGTGTTACATTAAATGTAAGTTTTATGGCACACGTAAAAAAGTTAATCGATTTGTCAGAGCGAGTCAATAAATTATTGATTATGCATATGGAATTATTTTACTCGTCCTGTTGGATATTTCTGAACTGATCGTAAAAGAAGATGATGAAATGAATAGAAATATGGAGAAGAAAGTTTTTTATATGAGTTTTCGTTTTCGAAAAAAAATGAATAAAAATTAGAAAATTAATTACGTATTTATTAATTTTTTAACTCATTTATATTATGCGTCAGTATTAATACAAAATTAATAAAAAATTAAGTATTGATACAAAATTAATAAAAAATTACCACAAAATTAATATAAAAAATATAAAACGTCTCTCTCTCTCTCTCTCTCTCTCTCTCTCTTTTTCTCTCTTTTTCTCTACATAAAACAATTCAAAATCGTTTAAATTACTGAACGAAATATATGTAAATATTAAGAACCCTATTTTTCAACAAAATATATGAAATATTTCAGAAACTTAATATATCATTAATTTTCAAAATCATGTTTCACGAGAACGTATCGCATACAAACTTTTTTATTCTACTCATTCCATTTACAGTTAAACTTTTTGATTAAATTTCACTTTCTGTTCGATCACGATACGTCGGGGACACCCCAGCCAATATGACTATCGAACACGAATGACATATTGTAAGCGAGGAGCTAATTTATTACGACGTACATATAGTGCAAGGAAAAAAATTCACATGATTTCTCGTTTCTGACGTCACTGACCAATATGGCCGCATCGAGGAATCAGAAAATTTTAAAATAAACCGAATAAACGATTAAAAGTTACTTCTCCCCCGCGACGGGGAGGATATGGAGAAGATCAGCCCCATGTCGCGCGCATGCGTAGGATTCTCTTCTCGATCCAGGGTCCAGGGACACTGTCTGGCCGCTCCTGCGCCGCGACCGCGTGGCGCGCGAACCGCCATCTTGCCTGACTGTTTTTTAAATTTACATTTTTACTGGCGGCCAGCGAGAACCTGTCCATTGGTGGTCGTTGTGTGCGCTTACGTAAAACCCGCTTTTTCGAGATAACTGAAATTCCGTATCGCAGACCATTCGCGTAATCAATCGATCGAATTCTCCATTTAAAAAAGAAAAAAGAAACAAAATGATACGTGCGTAATGCACGCGCGACGCTGACGTACCTTTCGCGCGCGCGTGCCATTTATGTAACTCGCGCTTATGTATTTATTCTGACGTGCGCGTTATCGCCGGAAATTGATGACGTTCGCACGAAACAATTTTGTCATCGTTCACCTTTACGATGAAGTAAAACCGACTGGAAGAGAAGCGCGTATCCATCTGAGACTTCTCTATTTATCCGACACGAGTTCTCGAGATAACGCGAATTCCTAATTCCACCGCACTGGTGGAAGAAACATTGATTTTTCGGCAATCGCTTTGTGCTCGTGTCTCGAACGATAAAAGTATCTTATCTGTCGTCTCGTTGACGACCGGTTTTATGAGTCGTACTGCCGCTTTTGCGCAAACATACGCTCACGCATTTCAAGGTCCGATCAGATCGTAAATATGTATATACGATATGTGTATATACGTTCATAACCGATCGAGATATTGCGTCGTTCGAAAATGGCGTTTAAATATTAAAATGTGAGACGCAAATCACGACGATTCTCATTGTGTCATTTCCAGTTCCATTTCGCTGCGTCGCATTGCGTCTGATTGCGTCGCGTTGAAATACGACAAAACGACGACATTGGGAGCGAAGGCGAAAAAGACAGCGCTTTTTTATCGTGTTTTAACAGATTGCGCCAGATTTCCGGTCCCAATCGCGGCGAACGGCTACGATTGGCTGGGAAAAAAGGTATCTGGCAGGGCCAATTGGCCATCGATAAACGACTGCAAACGGCTACCCGTGGCGATGTCAAAACAGCCTGCGTTCCTGCTTGCGTCTGCACGTCGCATTCGATCAGCTGTCTGTCGTTCGTCGATCGGTCGATCGTCACAACCGATGATGACGACAATAAAAATGATATCCTCGTCGCCAATGTAACGCAAATGTTCCTTACTCACCGCAAAAAGGGAGCTCCTCCCTGGAAGTCGGACTCCAGTTACGCAACGCGATGCGCGATGGGACACGTGAAAATACGGAGTGAGCTGTCAAGTCGATCCGCGCGGCGCGTCGTCTGCTACGAGATATCTCGACCGCAGTACAAGTAGTTCGTCGAGATGTTCGATATTATGGCGCGTGTCGTGACCATTTGGGTATTTTACGTCTGATTGGTGGACGCGCCGAGTTTCCAGTTCTTCCAATTGTGCCAACCAATTGTTGCGTCGAACGTGATCCAGCTGACATGCTGTGTGCACTTGCCATTAGGTCTGTTCTTTGGGGCTGTTAAGCTGCTTTTTCACGCTCGACGCTCATTTTTAGCGTCAAAACAGATCACATGTCAAAATTGATGCTTAGTATTCGTCAATTTTGATCACGTGACCTATTTTGCCGCTTGAATCGAGCATTGAGTGTCGGCATGAAAATGTAGCTTTAGCGTTTTTTCATTGGAAGAATTGGTGCAGCACTGGTACACACTGAGTGTAATTGAATGCAAATTAATTCACGTATTTTCAGTGTTAATAAAATTAACCTGTTTAATTACATATTCTTTATTGTCACAATGACTTTAAAAGAATCAAATTATTTATTAAGATTAAAAATATGTAAACCGATTTGCACTTAGTTGCACCAATATTGCACTAGTTTGCAGTGAAAAACGTTATTAAAGTTATCGTAACAAAGTTATCGTAACGTCTATGCATAATAGAGGAAATATTCGAAACAGAAATAAATATATATGTTGTTGTTTCAGCCAGAAATATTAATGGTGCTATGTCAACCAAACGCAGTAAGTTTAATAGGTTATGTCGCTTTGTATCTATCTTGTAATTTAGTTGACAAGAATTTCTGATCACAAAATAAATTTCAGGAAAAGTTTCGAGTGACTCGTAGAACAGTACTTTATTTATTATTATTCATTTTTGTAATCTGGTATTTTGCTATTATTTATTTTTATCGGTATTTTGTTATTATTTATTTTTGTCTAAACTTTGGCTATTTTCCTTTTAGAAATCACATTTGATACATTTGATACACAAAGATAAAATGATACAAATATCATTTTATCTTTGTTATTCATTGAATACCAAGAAGGATAGAATGACGTTTGTGTCAACTGTGCCTCCAAAAGGAAAACCAGCTTTTGTGTTTGCAATATATGTAAATTTAATATATATTTATAGTACGTGCAATTATTGAATGTTGTGTTTTTACTATAACTCATATATAAAATTATTTAACGAAAAAACTTAATAAAGATATTTTAGCAGCTGAAATACACCAATTGATATTATCACATCTTTAGTTTAATATACTTATATTGAACATTTTTAATCTGTTAGACTGCTTATATTACTTTTGTATTTATTGTTAAATTTTATTTTCACATATATAGTAGTTTCTATAATATCAGAAATCAATATATGTTATCAAATTAACTATTATTCCTAAATTTGTCATTATTTGCAATTATTTCTAAAAGTAATTTCTAAAAGTAATGAATTATATACAATTGTTTATATTGTTTTATCTATACAGTTGATTTATACAAATGATAATTGAGTTGCAACAGCAATCAATATAATTTTCAAGTTTTATATTTTGAATAAGTACTTTCGTTCTATATATATATATATATTTATCTACAATGGATGCTATTTCATTATAGTAGAACTCCATTTATCTATATTCCATTTTATACAAACAAATTCAATTCCAACTATACAAACTCACACTTGAGTTCTTCAATGCTTTCTATTTGGGGATACAAATCTACACAAGTTTGTCTTTGTTAACATTGTAATCATTGATTGCCATGAAAGATAGAAAAATAGAATGGCGTCAATTATCTTGTCCCCCTCATATTTAGATAAATGAAGTTTTTCTGTAGTTTGTGCTATTAAAACAGCCCCTTAGATGCTCAATATTGTACAACAATATTATTAATGCCTCTTTTAAATAATTTAAAACAAATAGTCTACAACCTCTAGACAATTAATAATACTTTACAATAATATATTGATTATCTAGGAGCCACTTAAGTTGGAAGTGTATATTTGCTTCATTTTCTATCCATACCATATAGTAATTCTTTCAATGATTCTTCATTTATGGTTTGCAGAGATTCTGTGACATTCTTATTATGGCTGAAATTTTGCTGTATGTCTGGCTCTAAATTGATTTGTACATTTCCAGAAACTTGTGGGAAGTCGGTGTAAGAATCTATTGGATTCTCTTTATGTTTAGGCGAAGATACTCTCAAGTGCTCTATTTCAAACGTCGAAGATGATATGCTAGTTTCAAGAGGTGACATCACTATGGAAAAGAAATCGTTCGTGCTTTTTGCATCTATCTTTTTATTGTTTGATTGTACTCTTTCAATTAATTCCGCTGACTCCTTTAGTCCCGTACTATTGAGATCGTTACTCCATGTCTTGCTCTTTAAATCTTCGTTAGTATTGCTGGCTTCTGTAAATTCAATGCCTTGTTCCTTTCTCTCAGAGGATATATTATTTATTTCTGAGTGCAGCGCTAAAACAGGTTGTCCTTGAGCATTTATTATTAAAACGAACTTATTTTCTTCATCGGCGGTATTTGTTATTAATTGATTTTCTTGCAGGATATCAGTGACCTGCGACCTGACTGTGCTGTTATCAGTCTCTCGTGTATCAGATGTTAATTGCTGTGTGCTGCCTGAAGTTTGTACAGGACATTTATGAGTTCTTTGACTCACCTATAAGCGCGAATTATGTGAGTTAATAAAAGATTGAGCGTCACATCTGAAAACATTCAATGATCATTTTGTACCTTGTATCGGAAGCTTTTGCCACATATTGTGCATTTATAAGGCATCACTCCTGTGTGAATTCGACGATGGACTAAGTACGAAACACGCTGACGGAAACATTTTCCTGCGGAAGAATTAGTACGGCAATTGTAGGAGGATTATTATCGTTGTTGTGGCCTGCAGCACACTTACAAGATAAGCGTTTCTCGTGAAAAATTACCTGCATTTCAGTAAGCCATGCACAGCACACCATAATATTACAGACACTACGCAAACAAAATAATGAATAGTAATTGTTAGTCAATCCCAAACGATTGTTTATTTGATTAATTCTGCATCGGTTCATCTTTAATGTTCGTTCTTTCATAACATACCACATGTCTCGCAGGCAAATGGCTTCTCTCCGGTGTGAATCCTTTCGTGATTATGTAACGTGGAGAGTTCCTTGAACGATCTACCGCAAGTCGCGCAAGTATGTGGCTTATCATCCTTGTGATAAAGTCTGTGCTTGTGATACGATTGTTGGAAGGTGAAGCTTTTGTCACATATTTTACATTTGTAAGGCATTTCTCCCGAATGCAGTCGTTTGTGCTTCTTCAAAAAATATTTCGTCGTGAACATTTTACTGCAAGTATCACACTCCCATTGCTTCCCCTCGTGGGTCTTTAAATGTTGTATTACATGTTGCTCCTGAAAAAAAGCAAGAGAAAAATTTATATTTTTATTAAGTATCGTTTGCAATGTCAAATAAAACGCGTGGAAGTATCCTCACTTTCTTGAATTTCTTTCCACATGTAGGACACGCATATCCAGCGTCGCCGCAGGTGACTTCATTTTGGTCACCTTTAGAAAAAGAACCTATCATGTATGAAAAACTTTAATTGCGTATTGTATCGAATTATAAACTATAATAATAATTACATTTTACTCATTTGCTACAACAATGATATAACTTAAAAATTGTCATTTTTTTAATTTATTGAAAAATTAATGATTTAAAATATTGAAATTTATTTTCTGAAAAATTTTAAATTGTGCCGTTGTATTTTAGGAAATTAGTAATATATTGAATTACTTATTAATTAGATATAATAAAATTACTTGCCTGAATTATGTCCAATGTGAGCTACTCTCATATGCACCATTAAGCTGCCTCGCATTTTGAATACCTTAGAGCACAGATAGCAAGAGTAATTCTTAAGAACTTTCTCTGGATTATTGTTTGAATCCTGCTCGTGCACTAATTTTTCGTGTAAAGCTAAAATGTTGGTGTCAGGAAAGTAAAAGCCGCATAAATTACATCTTTCCGTTTTTTCCTTCGGTGCTATCGTACGGATGGCTTTGGCACTTGTTTGTATATGAGGTAATATTTGATCATGTTCTAAATTTTGAT
>Ga0157363_1003377_pt1 | contig 14439 bp, 8 predicted proteins | sample AttsexASBM1_FD_111477 | JGI IMG/M metagenome (GOLD analysis project Ga0157363, IMG submission 111477) | Fungus gardens microbial communities from leaf cutter ant in Ribeirão Preto, State of São Paulo, Brazil - Atta sexdens ASBM1 | ecosystem: Host-associated > Fungi > Mycelium > Unclassified ...
CACTTGTGCTCCGCCGTGGTTTTTGTCACAGATTGTCGCCAGTTTTCCAAATCGTATATTTTGTCGATTTTTTCATATTTCATAAATTTCCTAGCTTTTTTAATCTTATATTTCTCAAGTTTAAATTTTAATTTTCTATGAGATTTTTCTGAAAGAAAAATTAAATGATTACAGTTACTGTAATTTAACAATTTTTAATCATTTTGTTATACCAACTGTATATACAATATATATTTTTTATAATATTATAAATGTAATTATTATTACTAACATTTAATGATACTATAAAATATATAGCTTCCAACCATAATTATTTTCATAATCATTCTAATTACAAACACCTAAATACTTTTGTCTCATAAAATCTCTAGAAAAATTAAAACTGTAGAAAATGTTCTTTTGTTAGATTCATATTTTTAGTATTCATATTTTTAATTTCTTTAATTCTCACTTATTGTTAGATTCGCGTTGCTCTCCCTGAAAGGAGTGAAGGGAATTGCGCGAAAACGAAAGGCGAAAGCAAAGAGATCACTCGAGAAACGGGCGAGAGAGCGAAAAAGGCGTATGACCTCGTAAACCTTAAATTTACGAAGTGATATACACATGCCAAACATCCGGCAGATATTTAAACTCCAGTTTCGCTAAACTCAACAATAACGCGCATCGGCTATTTCGAGGCACGTCCGCGGTTCTCCGGACGCGTTCCTCCAAACGCGTCGTCTCATTATAACGTTGTCAGGAAATTTTTCACTTTCCAATATTTCATACATGTGGTTTTGTTAAGATTTTATCGAGAGTATCTTGGAAGCTTGCGCGTTTTCTCAAAGATCTACAATAAATTATTTTCTTAATTTTTACATTTTTGCGTTATTATAAAATCTCGCCGAGGAAGATATACAGATCGGAATTAAATATTGAATTATTTAACGCTAAGATAATAATACCTTTACGTACGTAGGCATGATTAAATACCCGCTAATCGTAATAACGTACACGCTGATTATATCGGGAGTAAAAATTGCAATATACGCCTCCCTCGTTCCCCTCGCGTACTGTAGACTACAATAGAGAATCGCCTGCGGATCTAGTTCATAAATTATTCCCCTATGATTCTCCCCGTGATTAGATGCACCGTCGAAAGCAGACACGCATCGACGCAGAATACGTATAGGAAGTATAAAGGAAGATCCGATCGATAACGCGGCGTGGTGGTGCTTGCTACGATTTGATAAGATTCGAGGCTGACATTGGCGCGCAAGTTCGGGACCTTCGACCTCGCGACCAATCTCGATGCGACACGTGCATCCTGTTCAATTCGAGTACTCGTGGGCAATTAACGATTCTAATTCGGACCGATTAAAAGCGGGACGTACATAGCCGGATTACGATATCGGCCGCGCGATTTAATTTAGCGTAGCCCGCCGCCGTCGCCGCCGGCACGATTGAATCCGAATGAATTCCGGGTGCGACTTGATTGGATTAATGCGCCCGATTAATTCGACGAAAACTAATTCGCCGCAGCCGAGTATGCCCGAATCGTCCCGCGTAACTGGATCCTCGTAGCGGGCCGATCGATATAAAGAAGCTCCTAAACGACACGGTGTCTGCACTAATTGTGACAGAAAAGTTTTTGCTATTTTGTAACTATAATTGCATGATACAATTATGATTATTCTATAATATTAGTAATAATAGTTATTTAGTTTTACAAAAGAAAAATATATATGTATTGTATATTCGCATTAAGAATTATTACATACTTTGTATTTGTTGGTTGGCTTAAAAATTATTATTATAGTTAAAAATTATAATTAAATTATAATTTTTTGTAAAAACAATTAAATTTATAGTAAGTTTTTTTCGGAACTAACTGTGTTATTTTTTAAATAGAATTATAAATATAATTATTATTAACATTATGGCAATAATAATATCAAAAAGAGAACTTTCAACTATAAAGTTTTACCATACAATTATATAATCACAAATACCAAGTATTTGCACTGAGAAAAAAGTTTTTAATATTCGTGACTATAATTACAATTGCGTGATAAAGTATTATAGGTGAGAGCTCCATTAGTATGCTCCATAGTTGTTACCGCTATAATAATATAAAGTAATAATAATTACATTTATAATTTTGTATATCAAAAAGAATATCTGGTTGTCCTCGAAAACGACTATTTATAGTAGTCATATAAACTATAGAAATGAAGCTCCTAATTATAATAATTTCATTAATTACAATGCAATTATCGTCACAAATACCAAAAACTTTTCTCTCAATGTGTCTTCTCGCTGAGAGAATTAACGAATCGAATTAAAAATTTTGCATGTTATACTATTCGGTAAAACGGAAATTGATTTGAGAAGATTACAGAGCAAGATTTGAACGCGATAAAACAAGGCATTAAAATCGAGATTAATTATTCCGTCAAGTTGACAATATCATGCGATTAATATCTAACGAACTGAGTTCAGTGCAGCAACCATGCACTGAAAAAAAATATAGTCAATTTTAATAAATATTTAGTTGAATACTGCCAACTAAATATTTATTAAATATAAAGATATATTTATTTGATACAAGAAATGTTGATTTGATTTAACAATCATTTTTTTTTATTGAATAAATATTTACTTATTGTAAGTAAATGTTTAGTTGGCAGTATTGAACTAAATATTTATTAAAATTAACTATATTTTTTTTTCAATGTGGACAATGACTAGGTATACGAAAGTTTCGATTGCGGTCGTCACAGCAGAAAAAGGAGAGAAAAAAATCACGATGTCACAAGTGAAGGGTTACATTTTTCACTTTACGGGTTAAGACGGCGGATAAGTTGACGAACACCACAGCCATATCGCGTGGAAGGGGATTGTGTTTCTGGAGGATAATCCCGCGTGAAAACTATAGCGCTCGACGTCGGTTGTCCACGTAGCCTGCGCGCGACTAAGCAAAGTGCTTTTCGAATTATTATACCCACTATTTGTTAGAATCGCAAAACTGCGCTGCTTCATTATTAATCCCAGTGAGACGAATGCATCTGTTCACAAGCCAGGAATGAGCAGAAGAGGGGCGGATTTCTAAATTCGGCCCCCGAGGACATTGCCCTTCTCACGTCGTCGGAACATATACATATGTACATATATGTATATTTTTTTAGGAGAATGAACGGGATACGATTAAACGAATCGAACAAGAGCGACTATTTTTCCATGTGTGCTTCAACACACGGAGACACGCCTTCGCACACGACGATGCATGTTGTATGCAGACAGGTATCGTGCAACAAGTATCACGCGCGTTCTCGCGATCCTCTATTCCGCATTTCTCCACTCAAGTGCGTTCGCAGACTGTTCCGCGACTTAAGTACCGGATCTCAATCGGGATACTTCGTAGAGCATTACTTGAAACTCCTTATTAACTCTTTGACGCTGACAGTGGATCTATTAGACACACTCAGTTTTTCCGGAGTTTGGTGAGTCTATTAGATTCACTCAATTATTTATTATTCTTTATGTTACACCTGGAAATTTGAATTATTGTTATTAAACTAAATTTAGTATTCATTTTTTTTTATATTATATCATTTTGGTTTCTTGAAATCGATTAGTGCTTTTTATATCTGTTTCCAATTAATAATGTAGATTAACTTTAATCTTCTTTCGGTCATATGGAATTTTGCATCTTCCATGAACAACTTGGATCTTTGAGTTTCAACGCAGATTTTTTTTTATTGTTTTTCAGACTGTATAACAATTCTTGTATAAACATTAGCAACGTATTGTTACTATCACAAAAATCGTATTGTATTTTACTATCATTATTTTCTATCAAAACTCACAATCAAAATATCGACTATGTCTTTCAAGTCCAACTTGGTTGATACATTCATCTTGGTTCAACTTATCCATCTTGTTTTAATTCTTTTAATAGAATTAAAAGAATTAGAAAAAGATAAAAAGCAAACTAAATTATTAAAGTTACAAATTTTGGCGTCAGCTCTAAAGAATTAAATGCAAATCTTCCTCGTCTGTGTAAATTATTAAAAATATATATGCCTTATATTGAAAAAAATAAATATAAAATGTTTTATTTAACTCTTTGCTTCATTTAACTCGAAGTTTATAAATTATTTAATTATATATTGATAAGTCTTTTAGAATGGCTTATTAACTTGATTTTACGCATCAAATCTTCGCTACGTTTTACTGAAATGCTTGTTCGTTTCTAACTGCTGTCTTTCTGGCTGGTATATACATACTCGGTGCTCATAACTTGATCGCAATATTATTATCACGCGCTTTGCTCTATATGCTGTTTTATCGACTTTTAATCTAAGATGCATACACCTGCAGTGATTTTCGTACGTAAAAATTTTAATCGATCAATTTTTCAAATTTCGATCTTCGGTGCGGTTTAATATTTAGAATAAAAAATACTCGATAGTACTGAAGTCCAATCGTAATATTAGATACATAAAAAATGAATAAAAAGCTTTTATTAAGAGCCGACGCAAAATATTGTTGCGAATTATAATTTATTAATAATAATAATACAACAAATGGTTAGATACGTCAGCCATTGAATGGCAGATGTATAAATATGAAGCTACGGAAAATAATCTGTATAAATGCGCGCACGAGAAAATTTAATAGAATGCCGGATTATGTATAAACGCACGCGCCTCGCTGCTAGAATTTCATATAAAATTCACATTTTAATGCACTCTAAATTTATTTCGTAAGAATTCTCTCGCATTCGCCACTGCATACGTGTCGTAGATGTGTACTGGGAGAGAGGATCTTCGAGCGCGACTTTCCTTCCTCTTTCAGCGAAGAATCGAATCGGAATTATATGAGAGACTGAATAATTGATCGAGTTTCCTACATTCAGCTTAGAGCCGACTGGTCGGTTCTAATATTAGTCGTCGAGGGTGTTCTCTTATTCTCATTAAAGATCGTGGGGATCCGTTCTGCAGTTCTGCTCCGCTCAGCGCGGCGCGGCGAGGAGACGAGCGGGAAGAGGGAAGAACATCCCGGTGCCCGCCTGAGAGTAGTCTAGACGATCTCGAGTAATTTCAGAATGGCGCGAGCGCGAGTGTTTCATTAATGCGCCGTCCGAGATATAAGGTTCAACAATATTTCTCTTTGTGATTCGCTCTCGCGAGAGAGATAGCGAGCCCCTCGCTCGTATCTCGGGGCAAACCCTGGATATTTCGCCGCTGCCGATCTACCTCTCCTCTCCCCTCCCCCTCTCATCCTCTTCTCTCATTTCCCTGTCGGTTTCGTACTCCGCCCCGAATGTCCTCCCTGTATCTTCTCCTTAAATGATAATTAAGCACCTTCCGTCTTGCCGAGAAATTTTATCTTCCTCCGATCGACACGGCGCATTATGGCAATATAAATGCCGGAAAATAATTCTTTCCTTCGAAAAATTACATGTTATTTCGAGGCAGCGATGCTATCGTTAAACGATCAGCGATCAATTGCGTTCCCGACAACGATTTTTGTTCCAAACGATCTATGTCTCGTGGCCTGTAAACTGTTGAAAAGCAACGTGCACGCGTTCATGATATTCCCATCAAATTTCTTAATTGTACTGAAATTGTACCCAAATTAATTTATGATTCCTGTGTGCTTATTTCTGTACAATCGTCTCTGCCGCGAAATTTTTCTGATTGTCGTCACGGCTGATTGAGATTACAGCGTTTCGTACGAAAATTAACGTTTCGCCCGAGTCAGTCCTTATATAAAGCGAAGGGTCACTGTAATTACTGTCATTCTTATTATTACGTTGCACAATTACCGAGCACACCGGTTTGCCATCTGCACGCGACTCACGCATCCCTCCTCGCGTCGCGATCCCTTACTTCCCTTGGAACCGAATGGATGAGAAAAAGTCATTCGGACTAATGCAATTAACTCTCAAGCTTTCGAGCGGGAAAGTGAAAAGGGTAGGGCAAGGGAGGAGAGAGGGATTCCTTTTTTATCACGTTAATGTTTATATGGCGTAATATGCAAAGCAACATGTAAAAGTAAAACGGAAAATTAAAAATGTTTTAAGATATCAAATATAATACTTTATTAATTTAACAAATTTTATTAATAAAAATGGAAATAGTAACCGAACGTTAGATTACGGAATTTTCTTCAACAGTGAACTTTTAGGGTTGCCACAGAAAATAAATTTTAAAATTCCTTGATTTTTCCAGGTTTCCAGATGAAATGGCAAATTTTCCAATATAAAATATATGTAAATTTTAACACATTTAAAGTCAAGAATTGTAGGAAAGCTAGTATATATTAAAAACAACGCAAAAAAGGTTATTAATAGCACACTAAAATTTTGGGTGCAAATTAAAAAAAAAATTTGTATTGGAAAAAAGAATGCAGTTATGAAAAAGGGCGATCAAATAAAAATATTGAATAAAATATAAATTTTAATTATTTTATTAAAATCGTTTAAAGTGTGTGAATTTTGAACATATTTCATTATAAACGTCAGATATGATATTAAAAAATTATAACAATTATCTAGAACAAGAGCAGTTTCAGAAAATTGAGAGCAAATTTCAAAATTCCAGACTTTTTTACATTTTCCCCTGACTTTTTCCGGTTTTTCCGGTTTTTCAAGTCTGTGGCAACCCTATCTTTTCTTATTCATTATCGATGCTCCTAAGTTTTTCGACAATCTTATAGGAAATTTAGAATTTTTTCTTTGCATTGCTCATTCAAGATTATTTTTTTATAGTTTCAGCTATCATTTACTTTATTTGCAGATATTTGCAGATATTATAACGAGGAAGAACGGTATGCGTTCGTTCTCCAGCAATTCTGTGACATCCTATATGTATAATGCATTTCAAACGAGACGTGCATACCCGGTTAATCGAAAAACAAATTGGATAAAATATTCAATTGCGAACAGATGTTACTCTGTGTTCTACAGCAGACTCGTGAGGAGTGAGCGAGAAGCGAATTCTATTGATCTAATTTTGATTCAACGAGATTCGCTATCGACAAAAATAGAATGATTACAAATTTAGTTTCTTATCTCAATTAATAAATCAGTTGGCATTTCGTTCGGTGAAGCGAATCGTGCGATATCTCCTCTTCGTCAGAAATTTTATCTAACAAAATAGCTTCGACTTTTATTCAAGTATTAACAAAAGTATTAACAAAAAATATATCATCCTCTTATTTTAAAAATGACTCAATTAAAAAAAATTTCATCTTCGAATTATTATCACTTCGAGTTATAAATAAACGTTAGCTTATTAACCATAAACAATATATATATATATACTTAACTTTATAAAAAATTGTCGTAATTAAAACAATTTTTTAAAGATTGTAAAAAGTGACAAAAAATAACAGTATGTTAAAATTATATTTATAATATTTTGTTAGTATCTATTTGAGTGATTATTAGTTAATAATTTTCGATTAAATTGAAAAACAATGTTTTTACTCTTTTCTTGAAAACTGACTTTTTTAAGTTGTCATTTTTAAGCAAGCACTGAGAATTTCTTATTGAAAATGAATAAATGAATAAATCAGAAGATTCTGATCTATCAGTCAGAATTCTGATTTTAATTGGAATTATAATATAGAGTTAACCAGGAAATACTGATTCGTCCATTTTTAATCAGAATTCCATTTAATGCAACTAGACTTTTTCCAGTAAGGGATTCATATATTTACTATTATTAATATGATTTCTTCTTGATATTATTGTTAGGTAATTCCAACGGAGAATTTATATCTTAATAGAATCTAATTCATCGTCATAATACTTAACAGTAAAGGACTCTCGTTAATACGATAATTATAAATTCCAATTAAACTTTCGCTGAGAAAATCCCGACTTAAAATGCCCTGGCCAATCCGCGGCCAGACGACCGTAATTTTTTCTTTCGTCGGTTGCGGCATCCCCGTGTATTCAACGCATTCTCGCGCGAGCGCAATGATATTCGAGATTATTTTATCCACCGTTAAGCTATCTCGTCTTTTTTATCTTCTCAAAATGGCGCAACCGCGAACGCCGGCGACGTAAGATCGTTACGGCTTCCGGGGTGCTTTGGGGAAGATAATAACGAGTATCGCATCGCCGGCTCATTTTCCGTCTTGATTTACACTCCCTCCCCCCCTCTCGCGCGGTGCGAGATCGCGTTTTCCCGGCTCGAGGCTCTTGCGGTCGAAGGAAGCCCTTTTCTCGCTCCTTATGTGCTCCGAGGGGGCGAACGGATTCACGCATAAATGACACCGCAAGGATCCGTGAGAAAATCCACGTTGTTAGTCTTGCGCGTTAGTTCAAATCCTGAGGAACGAGCGGTATTAGAGTCACGTCGCGACGATCCTTTGCGAAATCAAAGTCGGCTTGTGGATTGGCCCCGATACGCCTTTCTAAAGCGGGAACTTTTCATAAATTACATGTTACGGCTATGGAACGAACAACAAATTTATTTTTCTCGCTAATTTTTAATTCATTCTTTTAATTATTCATTTTTAATTATTCTTTTTTTCTCAGCAGACATTTGATTTGATATGCAGAATTTCCAAAATGTAATAAATATGCCAAAAAGTGTATGCCACTGAAAAACTTTGCGAGAGACCTCCACGAAATGCGCAGTATTATTCATAAAGATATTTTATTATTTAAAATTGTTCGCGGTTTATTAACCGGTTTTTTTTGTCATTACAATTATTTCGCTCGTACCATTCTTGCGACGCGCTCTCTCTTTCCTGAATTTTGGAGAGCTCGTCTCGGATTCTGAATAGCTCTCGCATCCACCTATCCGTGCGTCTATTTTTACTCGAGATGAAAAAATAATTTTTTTAGCCGCACGCGCGTGCCGCTCTCTCTCTCTCTCTCTCTCGCTCGCGTCTTTTTGCGCGCGCGGCCGCGAGTTAATTTTCAGACTCTTGAATAGTAAACAACGCGACCAAACGACGACACTCGCGTCGCAAGATTCGCGGTCATGCAGAAAAAAAACGCGACGCTACGCTGGAGTTGTTATTAATGCTCTGTAAGCTTCGCGGGCAAAATTTTGAGACACGCTAATCCAATTTAAGCGACGTACATATCAAATATGAAAATTGACGGCGTATTCCTCTCCTCGCGACGTATTTATTTCGATAAAATGTGTTGGAAATTCGATTTCCGTCAATTTCAAAATAGCTTGGCATCGCATATAACCGGTATGCATAGAAATTGTTGCGTATTCCCTCTTTCTCTCGCCTTGCGAAGATTCTCGACACATCGTGGTAACCTTTCCCAGTTAAATATATCCTTATAGTTAAATTAATAATATCATGTCGGTTTATTATCGTCAAAATGTCCGTTTCCAGGTATATAATCGAATAACAGTTTTTGCCAATATATCGTTCGAACATATGATCAATAATACTTGATATGTTCATTTTATTACACGAAAGTCTGATACTGTTATTTATCGCATGTACCGACACAGGCTTGCATTTTCCTCCTCGTCCTCCGCCCGCTATTGTTTAACTTCTAAATATAATCCGATAAACTTTCGTTTATAAAATGTTACGTTTATAAAATGTGGTGAAAGATTTAGACGAGTTTATAAATTAAAATTTGAATCAAATATAAAGAATTATATTCCATTCATCGAATTCGATCTTTCTTTCAGGCGCGCGATCAATTTTTTTTCAAATAAAAAAAATTCTCTAAGAATTCTCAATAATGTAAATAATAAATTAAAATAAATAATAAATTAAAAATATAAGTGGTGATGTTTTGAGAAAAAAATTATTCATCTAAATTATTTATTTGATTAAATTAATTTAGTCATCTTCCCTTTATTGAAGAAAACATGTATTTAAGTCAAATTTATATATATATATATATATATATATATATATATATATATGTTTAATTTAAATACATACATTCTTCACTGAAAGAAATAAAGACAAACTAAATAAATTTGGCCAAATAATTTTTTTTCTCAATGTGAAAGTTTGGCGTGATAAATAATGTGCAGAGTAAAGAGAGATATAATTCTTTAATTAACTTTAACTTAGTATATTCGATTAAATGATTGGATATTTTTTAATTTTCCATCGTGTTCAACGTTAAGCTCGAATTAAAATATATTAGAAATGTTAACTAAAAAGCAGGACCAATTAATTAACTTAATTCTTTAAAATCTTTGAAATCGAATCTACAAGACAAATAATCGAATTACAGGCGGGAAACGTTCGATCGCATTTCCGCGGACGCAGTGGTGGTGAACAATGAAATCGCAAGGATCGGACTGGCAGGCGGCAATATTAGCAAAACGCGATCGGCCTGGATCGTCCTCTCGAAAGGGGAGGCCACCACCGCGGCATTATTCGTACGTGCCTGTGCCTCAGTTACGCAGTCTATCGATTCCTTGGTTGCTTGCCGGGGTGGACGGGGGAGCAGGAGGGAACCGGGGAAAGGGGAGAGGGGCGGTGGCGTTTCCCCTCAAAACACAAACACGGCCTCGCATGCATGCGCGATGCAACCCCATGGTATGCATTCGATACGCACGTAGGTACCCACCAAGAGGCAAGAGGTTCCTGCATCGTGCGATCAATGTTTGATTGCACTTTATACCGCGTTTCTCTCACAGTAGCTTTCCTCCCTCTCTCTCTCTCACACATACACAAACTCTCTCTCTCTCTCTCTCTCTCTCTCTCTCTCTCTCTCTCTCCTATTTCTGTTTCTGTTCCTCGAATTTAACCACTTACTTCTTTTTTGATCACTGTAGATAAATCAGTTAAGAATAAGACGTGAATCATTTTCGGAATGATACGAGAAGCATAATAATTATAAATAGATAATAAAAAAAAGATATCAATATGTATATCAATATAAGTCATATTATCATTTCAATATAGTTTCCCTTTCGTTTTCAATATATAGGCACCACATTGTTCCAGATTTTGTGTTCTTCGAAGAAAAAAATTTTTCATTGCGAGTTACTTAGTCTCGATCATATAATGTGATATCCTCTTCATTAGAAGTAAATTTTTTCGGTTCTCTTTGAAGATTTACTTTATTTATACACACCAATATTTGACAATATTAATGTATATAAATGAAGTAAAGCCTTCAAAGAGGATTGAAAAAAGTTTAATGAAGAAGTCATTACAAATGTTCGAGAGTGAGTAGCAGCCAAAAGACTTTTTTCTCGAGGAATACAAAAGCTATCGAGACGATGGCCAGTATATTGAAAATCGAGGAGACTATATGTTGAAAAATAATATGATTTACATTGTTTTCTTTTGTATACTCTCTGAATTTCTTGGAGTAAAATCTCTCTCCAAAAGAAATAAAATACTGCCATTATTGAAATGAATGAAAATATTTGCAATATTCTTAAATAAGAATGGCAGATTTTCATTTTTTTGGAATGAGATTTCACTCCGAGAAATTTAGAGAGTAATTATTGAATCATAATTTAAATTTGGACACTTCTCGTATTTTAAAATCTTTAAAACAAGCTAATTGGGGGAGGGGAGGGGGGACCAAATTTTGCCTCAATATCAGAGCTGAAGAATTTTTATAAAAATTGAAAGAACTAATGTATATAGTTTGTGCTTTCCATTAAATTTCTGAACCTTAAGAGAATCTTAAAGAAAAACTTACTTTATTAATTGGTACTTATAATACACGTATTATTTACGTGTCATCAACACATTATTGCATATATATTGCATCAGTATCTCACGCACATACATGCATTTATTTATGTAAAACGGTATCGTACAGAATTAGATGTCTAAGACTAATTCCAAGAACTTAACGGTATCTCTTCGTGTAATCTAATTTATTATGTAGCCTCTGATTTCATACAGATAATTTGCCTCTAATTTCAAATACAGATTACAGAACTTTTATATCAAGCAAATATTATCATGACTTGCCAGATCTAAATGTATTGAACTAACAATAAGAAATGGTAAAGAAGATCCTCACTTTCAAAAATTTTTGTCGTTCTTAATAATCCTGATCGCAATAATAGATGCCAATGACGCAATGAAAAATGCGATAATGATCGGATGTTTCGCGAAAGGCGTGCGTAGACTTCGTTGAATGCTCGTCTCATTAAACGGGCATCTCCTGATAGGAAGTAAGAAGAGAACTTATACGTTTTGAACTGTGTGAGTGCTCCACGTCGTTAGTTCCCGATCGGTGCGGATCGATGTTCTCCATCGGCACGCGGTGCATTGATCCTCGTAATCCCAGTGTCGATTTCGAGATCTACGGCTAGATTCGCGAAGCCCACTCGCTAATAACAACTTTCCAGAGAGAGGGAGCGGAACGTTTCCGTTCGATACATTACTTTTATGACAGCACGATGATTTTATGTAATAGGCAGGTATATCGATCGACGACTTATCGAATCGTTATCGAGCGTTTTCGCGATGAGGTAGGTCCGAGGAGAAAGATCTCCTCGGTCGCCACCGAGGCTGTTGAGGTTCGAGACCTCGCTCGATCTCGTTTTATCGGTGTGTACGTACGCGCAACGGTACGGTAATTAATTTCGCCGCATTAGGCGCCCCCGTGGCGCGCGTTCCTTCCTCGCCATCCTTTTTTTCCCGCGTATTCGCCGGGACGGCTGACGGATGATTGTCCATATATTTCGCGCCGCGCGAGAAAGGTAAGACAGCCTCGGCATCTATCACGTGCGAGTCCATATCGCGGCGCGGTGCATCTACAGGGTGTCTCGTCGATATGTCGGTTTGTCCGCATGACGAACAGAGATTTATTGTATTTCGTAGAAAGAAAGAACTCTTTGAGACTAGCAGAGAGATATATATTGTATAATATAATTAGTGGAGGGTTTAAATCTCCTTTTTCTACTTGGTCCAATTATAAATCCTATTTTCGCTCTTCGTAAGGCAGGTAAGCAGAAAAGTAAAATTTAGAAATTAAAAATGGATAAGATATTGAAAACAAGATTAGAGCATTCTTATCAGTGTGGGAAAGATCAATAAAAATTTAGATCGCGAATCGAATGTCTCGGTGATGAAAATATGTCGGAAATTAATGAATCGTGAGAAAATGCTTTCTCGTTTCAAAATCTTTGTGAAGAAGAATTCGCATTCAAGTTGGCCAAAGAATTCAGATCTAAAGAGACATCCGGTACAGGCAGGACACCCCGTACACTCCATTACGTAGCGACGTAGGGAGTTCGAGAAACAGGATGACGGTGAGGGGTTTGCGGGAGAGGAAGGTGGACAGATAGGATGGCAAGGGGAGAGGGAGGGGGAGAGGGGGAGGGAGAGGTGGAAAGAGAGGGACAGGGGGAATAGCGGGTGGAGGTATTAATAGCGACGGCCGACGGTGCGATGGCTCAACGTCACAGGATTGCAATATTAACGGCAAGGAATGTTTATAACTTTGATAACGTTTCCAATAATCTATTTCTGTCCGGTAATACATTACGCGGCCAGTTTCGCCCCCTCGTCCCGCCGCGTACTCCTTCTCCCCTCTACCTCTCATCTCGTTCCGCGGCTAATAGCAAAGTTCGTTCCGGCCGGCGAAATAACGCACACTTCAGCCGCGCAACCGCGTAATAATGTCGATAATTCGTCCAGTTGAGAAAAAGGAACGTCTGCTGCTACGTGATGTTTGACGTGCGTATCCTTCGAAATATCGTTCAGATGATCTACGCTCTCGTGAGCATTTCCTTATCCGGGAAAACTGTATGTCGAGAGAACCGTTATAAGAATATTACTGCTCTTCTAATTGTTCAACATATCCATCTATAAAATTAGGCGTGATAGTAACACGGTGTAATTTACTATACTTTAATTAACTTTAAAAAAGAGGGTAGGAGGAAAATTAAGGAGACTTGCCCATTAATTTTTTAGAAAAATTTGTATTCGATTATACAACCATAAATATATAAAACATTCTCAATTTATTGCATTTTCTTCTTGACAAAGGTGGCAATAAAAGCTAATGGACTAACAAAATTTAAATGGTTATAAATATTATTTTTTTTAATATAATTGATTTTTAATTTATTTTGTACGAGGTACAGAAAGTTCGCGTCATTTTGTGAGTGCTTTGTACACAAAAAGAACGGTTTTGCTTAAATATTTCAAAGTTCAAGTAAATACAGATCTGAAAAGAAATTTTATTGGACTAATCAAAATAATTATGAAGGACGCTCAATCTGGTTACTACAATTTTTTTACAGCATTGCTCTCATCATGTTTGAGTTTCCTACAAAATTATTTTAATGATTCAATCACATTATTTTTAAATTTGTTTATATAGCTAAATTTTTAGATAGCTTTTTTAGATACTTTAGCAATATTGGTCGTGTACAAAAAGACACGCGAAGAAAGATAAAAATAAGGTAATTAATCAACTAATATTTTTTTCTTGATTAACACAGTGTTTTAGGAAAGATTTTTCGA
>Ga0157363_1003379_pt1 | contig 14436 bp, 8 predicted proteins | sample AttsexASBM1_FD_111477 | JGI IMG/M metagenome (GOLD analysis project Ga0157363, IMG submission 111477) | Fungus gardens microbial communities from leaf cutter ant in Ribeirão Preto, State of São Paulo, Brazil - Atta sexdens ASBM1 | ecosystem: Host-associated > Fungi > Mycelium > Unclassified ...
TCCTTTTAAGTCAACAAATATGTTAATATGTATATATAGTAGTTTTATTAATGTCGCTTATTATGTTCCATAAACTAAATATAAAAATTGTCATATATTTAATTAATATGATAAATTAAATTATGCAATAAATTATAGAAATTTATGCAAAGGGGACATATTACTGAAATTGTAATAGAGAGATATAATGTTTAATCATTGAATAGTTTCTGACGTTCCAAGCGTAATTACATTAATCGACATGACTCGTATAACTTTTTTCAGTTATAAAAAAAGGTTACAAAAATTCTCGCGGCAGTTTAAAATATTATAAATATTTATAATAATTTATAAAAAAAAAACATAAAGACGATTCGCGCAGAAGTGTCGCTCGTTATAGTGCGATGGTGCATGCATACCTAACGCGCTATTATGCCCGTTGTCGCGCTAACATTCCGGGAAACGCTAATGAACGTGCTGTGTCGCGAAAACACCCACGGACATTCGCAATCGCAATCAAACGGCGATCAACGACACGTTGATGCACTGCCGCGCCTGATTAAACAACGAGTCGTCATCGCCCCCATTCGCAAAATGCAAATGCAGTCCGAATCACTCGAAGACGCCCACCGTGCGCGCTACGTGTACCGCGCCATATGTTACGATATTCTGCGGTTGAATTTGCACACACAGTAACCGGCGTGGTAGCTGCATACCCGCACGCATACGGAGACACGTATGTACGGACAACGCAAACCCAGACGCATTCGTGCAACGCGCACGGCTGGCGACGCGTCGGCGTCTCCGAGGGTTCGCCGTATCTCCATGAACAGTAAGAGCATCGATCACACACCGGGGACAATATTGGCATGATAATCGGAAGGGATTCGGCACGGTTACGTAGTAACACGGGCCAAGGGAGAACAGCCCTTGTCAATGCCGCGGTTACGATCGCGGAGACTGTTTACTCCCTGGTAATTATTGTGAAATACGTCGCAGATCGAGTGCGTCCATACACCGTGTAAATTACTGCCGCGGTAAACGTATATGTATGCACTTTTGTACGATTGGACGATTGTAGAATGACGAATTTCTCAATCTTCGTAATTCAGACGTTTGTCAAATTCATTATTCGATTAGTTCAAACTAGAACGAGTTCGTTCTGTTAGCAAATAGAAAAGAAATGCGCATCCGTTATCTTTTACGTTGTTTGACATAGAGGATTTTTATGATATAAATGTATTGAAATTAAAATGCGAAAAAATATCGTTTTTCAAAATATCATATTGTTTTTGTTTTTAAAATACAGAAAATCAATGGTGATTCTAATTTAAACGCAACGAGTTTAATCGTATTCTATATACATACTATAAATAAATTAAAAATTTGTTATGTATATTGTTATGTATTGTTATCGATTGGGTTTGGTTTTAAAGATTTAAGCACATTTGCAATTTTTAACGTTTTAAAAACATATTATATTCTCTTTTTATTATGAAGATCTTGTGAAAAAAATTCTTCACGCGCAAAAAAAATGTATTATATCTTAATAAATATTTTATTGAATATTTGTAAGTAAACATTTACTTATAGTAAATAAATATTTACTAACGAAAAAAAAAGATAGTTAAATCAGATTAATGGTTTAATAGGACCTTTGTATTAGGATTTATTAAAATTAAAAGGATTTATTAAAAATATATAATTTATAAATTATTTAAATTTCTCGAATTTAAAAAAGCTAATAATTAATATTATTTTATGTTAGTTAATGTTAGTTAATGTGGAATAATTATTAAAAAATAATTTATTAGAGAATATATTCCAGTTAATTTTAAAGATATCTAGTTTTTTGTATCAGTTAGATAATATATTAACATTCAACAAATGTTTACTTACAAATGTTCAAAGCAATATTTATCGAGATATAATAAATTTTTTCAGTGCACTACTTGATTTTCTGAATATTGCGAAAACGATATCTTCCCCTTTCTTGATCTTGATATTTAGCTCAGATCCCTTAGTAGGGTGTATAATCGAGACACGTTCTATACACATCGATACGCGGTTCGACGGTGTGTGTGCACCCTGCTGTCACATAAGCGCGCACGGTGCAGCCAGAGTTGTGGCTGCGGGGGTGTGCGGTGCGATGTGTTGTGTGGTGAATCATGTACTACCCTCGAGGGATCCATCTACGATTAATTCCATCACTTGACACGCTTCTGCGCGCGTTCTCGCACGCACCCCACCATCCCGCTCGACAAACATTTAAGCGGGGCATAAATGCCACGAACGGAGTGGAAAATGAAGAAAGGCGATGCCAAATGCGCCGTGAAGCGCGGAAGAATTAGATGATGCTACGAGAGCGTTCGATGAGACGTGAGGTGAATTCGCTTAATGCACGTACTTACTTGATCCTCGCCGCTCCCTGTGACGTTACCATTTTCTCAAAGGTCCATCGCGAAAATGCCGAAAACGAACCCCTCGGTAAACTTCATTGTGCTTGACATGGAGAATTTTTACGATAAATTTATGATTGATAAAAATGTGAAAAAAAATATCGTTTTTCAAAATATCATATTGTATCTCATTTTGTTGGAAACTCAGTCAAGCACAGAAATATTAATAACTATATTTGTGTATGTGCAATAACTGTAAATGTAGAGTATTCAACAGTAAAACATGCGCCGGCACAACTTCGGCATTCAGAGGATTATATAAAATATATTTTCTATGCGTTTAATTTATCGAATATGGACATAAATGCGCATATATACCTCCATATTATATAGCTATGCATTTTTTCTAAATATATTCCCTCAATGTCGAAAATTTGGTATGTAATTAAATTTTTTTTTATTCCAATTTATTTAATTGCTGGTTTTACTCAGAAAAGTATTAAAAAACAGCGCGCGAGACCATTTTATTTCTTTATATCTTGTTCTACGCTTATTTTTCATTTAATCTCTTGCAAAACGAAATATGGTAGAAAGCTCTTCGCTAGAAAACGCAACGCTGTGAATAACGTTTTCTAAAGGTGCATATTATTTTTTCTCGACGTCCAAACTAATTAACGCGCGGAGGTGCGAGGCACGAACTAGTTAACGCGATGCAGGTGCGCTCGCGCTACTTACAATTTAAACTGATCTTAAACTAGGCTTTAGTCTTAACTTAAATTAAGCCCGTGCGGGGTAGAATAACAGAACTAATTGGATGGACGAGCGCACCCGCTCTGCGATTAGCGGGGGCGAATCATAAAACGCTATCGCGTAATTTATACGGTTTTATAAACCTGTATTGGACATTCGCTATTATTAATCGGCTGTTCCAAAAACGATTAAAGAACAAAAATTATGCAAGTCGGATAAGGAAAATTTTATGTTATAATCAATTGATAAGGAAAATTTAATTTAATATTATGATAATAGTAAGAAGAAATAGAAATATGCATAATATGTTTATTTATTCACATGAGATAAATTAATAGTTGTAATCCAATAAAATTAAATGTTAAAGAAATTTTACTTGTTTGTAATTTAATAATTCATATCGATTGATAACGGTAATGCAAAAATATCTCATGTCTGCTAGTCAATACCAGCTCCGCACAAAAATTTAATAAACGACTTTAATTTGCAAATGAGTTGTTCATTTACATTTATCTGCTGACGGTTCTTTTAGGTGCAGCTGCCTCGCACACACAATTTATTAACGAGAGAATATCGCGATGCAATAACCCGATAATTTAATGAGGCGTACATCATATTACTAGTATCGACACGTCCTTCAAATAAAAATTAAATGAAATTATACTTAAGTGCATATGATATCTATATATGTATCTTTAATATAACGCATATATCGTAAAGATATGAGAAAAATAAAAAAAAGTTACGTGCCATAATTTTTCTTCTTTCTTGATACGTCTTTAATTCAAACTTGAAATTCTTATCAAAGTGTATCTCATTTCTACATTACGATTTTATCTCGTAAGTGAAGTAATATTGAAGTAATATTCGTTATTACGTTATCAGACGAAATGAAACATCAAATGCTTCACAAAACGTCTCAAATAGATAGTTTGAGAGAGATCGCACGGTTATATCGTATTCTATTCACGAGATCCTACCGTGACGCGATCTTTTTTTCTTTCTGCTTTTGGTCGACTGCGCCGTTACGCATCGAGGCACGTGCTGTTTTATGACTGTAACGCGTAACGAGCGAGACGCGCGCGAGAAGATCGAGAACGAGTGGGTGGGTGACTGCGCTCGGATATCGAAAACGCGAAATTGGCCGTCGACTATAAATCACTCTCTAGTCGGTCGGTCGGTCGGTCGTTCGTTCGGACTCGTTCCGTTTCGAGGCCACCCTGAGCGCGCTCGCTGCCTAATCAGTTTAAGTGATTCCGAAAGGCGCTGCCGCTACACCACCTCTCTCCGTGTAACGACCGGCACCGGTTATACGTATACGCGCCCCGTGGTGGTCCACGTGCGTAGGCGGATGCTGCACCGTGTTACGCGCACGCACACGCATACGTTCGTACCGTTCATTCGTACAAGCGCGTGTTCCCCTTTCAAACTGACAACCTACATTCGCCGTTTCTCTCGCGTGTTCATCGCGTGGTGTCTCTTTTCCCTCCCTCGCATTACCATACTAATTGCAGTCGAAGTACTAACTGGGACATTTCTAGTCTATTGCCGATGAAACCTTTCTACTTCAGTGCCTGCATGCGTCACAATGCACGCGAAAGTGTATTGTAGTAGAAAGTGTATTGTGTGTAGTGTCATGTCGATGTTATTTTGAGCTACGAGTACGATATTCCGTTAAAACTCATAATATCCAATTCACTTTTGCATAACAATGTAAAAGTAAATTGGATATTTTTACAAATTAAAAAGTTTTAATCAACAATATACGTGTTTACCTTCATAACTAAAAATATAAATAACTGTATTGTATCTTTATTTAATATAATCTGTTGCATACTGTTAAAAACATACAAAAATGTACGTACTTTTTAATAACTTTATAATAACAGAAAATATTAATGCGTTATCCTACACAATACTAAAGTATGCCAGGCAATCATGAATGGAAAAAAAAATAGGGGAGTAGAAATAGAGGTTATCCATTTAAAATGGAATAAAAAATCGAACGCAAAGTACAGAAGCACATTAAGAAATGAAATTCGAAGGTAACGAACGAAGGATCGATAACGCAGAATCACCGGAGGCATTCTTTAAAAGGGACTCCCGCGCTCCTATTGTCACATCGAATCTTGTCTATGCACAATGCAAAATTCCCCAGCGAGACGGATCACGTCCCGAGGGAGGAGTTTCGTGCAAGCTTCGCACACACACGGAGAATTAGATTAAAGACATTAAAGTCACCCCCTCGTGCACGACAAGTAAGGCTGCCCTACTAGTCATTCTGTGATTGCCTCCTGGACGGAGTGAGTGTCCGCTGGACCGCGAAACGAAATTAGAATCCTAATAATACGCGGAATTTAAAGTCGCACGTTTGTGTCTGAATAACGCATGCAGTGGGGTGCGTCGTTGCTCACTTTGCTCTTTGCACAAAGTCAGCGGCGGCAGTGGTGCGATGATTGTGTGCGAAGGGATCGCAGGCCTGTCATGACTGTTTATGCAATCTGTCCTGCGTCAACGATGAAGCAATATGTTCCTGTAGATTTATTTTCGGCTGTGAAAAGTCGATATGTTGATTACCGATCTAACGAAATTTCGTTGATCGATTTGTTAAAAGAAAGAATTTATTATTGTAATTCCTCGATTATAATATCTCATATAGAAGAATTGAGATGACAGAATAGTAAGAGGTAATTATTAATTAAAATTTTTATCGACTATAAGTATATATAAAATATATAAAATTACCATAATAAAATTTTTAGTCGAAAGTATGTCTATATATTATACTGAAAGAATCTGTAACTACCAAATATTGAGTGAATTAATTCCGATCAAATGTTCGGTTAATATAACCAAAAATAATTTTACTTCTCTAAATATTTAGTATGTACTATCAAACATATAATAATATAATCGACTGTTTGGTAATACTGAATATTTAGGAAAGTAAAATTATTTTTGATTATATTAACCAAATTTGGGAATATTTGATTGAAATTAATTCACTCAACATTTGGTATAGCTGCTACCAGACTCTTTTCTCAATGTGCAGAAGTTATATGATGTGATTCTTTTAGAAAACGCTCACGTCGAATATTATTATATTGTAGCTACTTATTACACTCATACATTTATGTACATGAATGTATAAGTGTAATAAGCAACTATCTTATTGTGAATATTTATTACTCACACGTGTGCATATATATTAATATCGATGCCGCAGTATGACGCATGAGAGCGAGCCACGTGCTATACGAGAAAGGGACACTTAATCTTTTCGTAGATTCCCCGTGGATTCCGTTGGGCCCCCTGAATATTTTCACACTCCCGCCCCCGCGGTGGTCCCCCCAAAAGAATTGGGCGGCGCCGTTTCTATCGCACTACCGACCTCCGGTGACGTCTGTTTTGTAACTATTTTCCGCCACCTTCTTTACCCCTGAGTGCCCCTTCATCTATGACTATGCGAGATTCGCAACGAGGGAGTCCACTTGCCGCATTTCATATTATGGGGGGCACTCATACGAAATGTCGGAACATACGCGTCCATAGGATTAAGCCGGGGGATCGTATGGTTAATGGACAAAGGGGGAATACGCGTCTGCGGATCCAATTTCGAATTCTACGCTTCGTGAAATTGACGGGTGCGTTTGTGCGAGTGAAGTGCTACTTTCTTTTGTTGCAATGCGGTCGACGGATAGACAATATGGGGAATATCTCGATCATTCGGGATATAATAACCTAGAAATAAGAGTGACAAAAGTAAATGATTCTTACTGATGAAATCCGATAATTTTTTTTTTTTTGGTATTTTATGAGTATTTATCATTTATAAAGTTTTATTTAATCTATTTACTTGATATTTTTTTATTTAAATTTTTTTTAATTACTATACATTATGCGACACTACGTAGTAAGATGGGATAAGAGCTTTCAACAGGTGCTTAAAATTAACGAAACAAATGTATTTAAATTTATACCGGATTTTCTTAGTCTTAAGCCAACGACCATTGAATTCCCTTTTAAATTGTATCAATGGAAGTACATCAGTCAAGGTACCTATACCTATACCAGAAGAATTAAAGTTGCTTTATCTAAAAAAGAGAGAATTTATATTCTCGTTAATTATTTTATTAAATGAATTTTATTATCCAATATATGTCCAATATATGCAATTATATGGAAATTACTTTTATAATTAAAAAATTTGTATAAGTTATATTTATGTATCTTCGAATTCATTATTACATCTACTTCAAGAATAGATTATAAATAATTCTTATTTTTGTGTTTCTGCACGGATAGAATTGTCTCTTAAAATTTACCTTGAAAATATGGTAGTTGTGTGATACAATACAATATTTTAAAGATTTTTATCATGCACTTCAGTAAAATTAATCAAACTTATTATATATTTTAATGTTTTATTAATGAAGAGAGAATTTCTTTGCATAAAATTCTTCAAAATACAATGTTGTCCCAGATCTATCATATTTTCAGGGTAAACTGTAAGAAAAATTCTCTCTGTGTATAATCACCACAGTTATGTTATAAGAAAAGATTGAAGATTTGAAACTTCGATTAATTTTTTGTTGCATTCTTCGACAAGTAATCACTGCATGTAATCCAAGCAATGGAGTATAAACTACGAGATTCATGGTTCTGCTATCATTAAACACGATGAACTATTGAATTATTGACGATACTGCATAACACGAAGATCGGCGGTAATCGGTAAGATGGAATTTTCTAACAAATAGGGCATCCAGAATTTCACGATTCGTTGAGGCGAGAGCCGCCTCCAGGCGATAACATCGAACGGCGCTTAATATCGTTTCCAGGGCGAAAGACAAAAGCGGCACCTGCCCCTTCTCACGTACCGCGCATCTTCCCGATGTGAAGGACGATGGAAGCAGCGTAGGAGGAGTAAAGTGGTGCGATCGGTCCTCTCCTAATTCAATCCCGTGGGATATCGGCAGCCCTAGGGCGCGATATCGTGCCGAGGCGTGAATCAGCACGTCCGTGAATTATCCACCTCGTTTATCGAGAAAATTGTAGCCCAGGAAAGATACCGGACGAGTCCCATTGTCCTGTAACTGCCGCGTGCCTACGCTATTGCATAATACTCTCAATTCAACAGAGATGCGTGTTCTCGATGTCGATGCGCTGGCTCGCACTGCCAGGGTATCTATGGTGCCTGGGCTCTTAATGCCAGCCCGTAACTCTCGTCTGTCGATTCTCGGTTATGCGTGATTAATCATTCGCTTCGATTGCACTCTGACATTTGTGGTAGGCAATTGTGGTCTCGGTAGAAGTATCTTGAAAGTAGGAGACGGTATCGCTAAATTGTGTTGACATAAAAGATAAGAGTAATGCTTAGTTAATATTATCTCAGTTAATACTGTTTAAACAAAATTAAATAATAAAATTAGGTAAACTTTAATTTGAAAGAGGATAGATGACAACGATATAAATATTAGGAAATATTAAAAACTTTTAGTATTAATCATAAACAAAATTTATAATGTGCAATTATTTAACAGAATTATATTTAGTAAGATGCGAAATGTATCATGTATCAGTAATATATATATAACACGAACTCATTAATTTATCCTCGTCTAATGTTATCTTAATTATACTGTATATTAGATAACTTTCTACATTTATTATACAGTTTAGACACGTGTATCAACGAACTTTGCTAACACCGTTGTGATCTCTCGTTGCTTAGTGTGGGCTATCCAAAGTACATTATGTATGTTGCTCGGTGTAGCCGGTAGTTGGGCCCGATAGGCACCGGTATTCATATATTCATTGAATAATTGCGGGATATGCGTATCGTCTCGCCGAGGAAGAGGGTCCTGCATTCCCGCAGGAACAGGACACGCCCCGGCGATCAGACACGCGGCTATAAGGTAGGGTTACTTGGTGAGAAGAGCGACTTTCACGGATCAGCGGACACCTACGAAGGAGTGTTCAGGGCGTGAAAATCAAACTAGCACCTGTTATTGAAAAAAAAAACCGTGTTTCATGATATTTACGTGCGTTAATCATACTATTATTTTTATAGGCGTGATTTTCGAATTCGTGATTTCGAATCGTGTTCCGAACTTGCTCACCATACGAAGACTTATATTTCTAAAACATTTCCTTTTTAATAGAAAAATAATATAATTGCATGTTAAATTACAAATTTAAGTAAAGCAAATTGATTTAATATTTATTAGCTGCACAGTATACTACACATTGAAGAAAATAACAGCGTTATTTTAATTAAAAATAATTTTGTTAATCCACACAATAATAGCATTAATGAAACAAATACGTCATATTTTAATAAAACTTTTTTGTTTCAATATTGCTTTAATATTATTATTTTATATATATATATATATAAATCAATAAGATTATTTTTAATTAAAATAATGCTGTTGATACATCTTTTTTTAAATGTATTGTGAGTATTTTATTACGAACAAATTTTCCTGTGTAAAGAAGTTCTTGATCAATTTTTATTTATTAGTTATTAATAACACTGTACTCTTAATAATATTATAAAACGTTAATAATATTGTTAATAATACTGTAAAATGTTAATAATATGGTATTTTTCTAATGTAAATTATATAACTCCAGGTCAGTAATCCGTTATTAAATATACATGAATGAATCATATCCATGCATGAGTGTGATACGTGGATAGTTGATGTTGGGCTTCGGTCATGAGAACGATCGGTAAGATAATCGAAACACCCACGTGTCTGATTACGTGAATTCCTAATCTGACTTTTCATTTTGCGCCGACGGCATTGCGGAAGTTGAATTGTATGCACGCGAGACGCCAGGTCGAATGTATCTCGATCGATTTGACGAGAGGTCTCGCAACGCATCGGCATTAATTTTGGCGGCGGGGCTTCATTATCATATAGACGAGTGTTTCGTCGAGCGTTATTGGATCTCGCGCGTCACGACGGAACGACACACGCACGTGCGTATACGTGCTTAGGGTAAACGCGCGTAAGGTTGCCTGTTCATGGCTTCCGGCCAAAGAATAACGATCGCTACGAGTGCCGTTAGCGGCGTTACTCCGGCGAACTATGACGGGCGACTTTGTCGGGTTAACTCTCGTAGCTTGGCATAGTAATCACGCTCTGATCCTTGCCAGAGATGCCTTTTATCGCGTGTTTTGCAGACATTAAATAATTATGGCTTGTACACGGGCGTATATGTATCTCCGCTTTATTCGTTATAATAACGTTGCATCGTATCGTACTTTCACGGTGCAGCGTTATGCGCTTCAAGTAAGTAATGACACATCGCCGCGACAAGACGATCCCGACCAACTACATCGTTTGAAATTCCGACACTCGCGTATCTCAATATATCGTAAAGTACGCGATAACGGCCGTGTATTGTGATGAGATCGTAATAATTCTTTACATTCCACATTATTCTTCATATCATTTTTTAGATATTTCGCTATCTTTTCATGCCGAGAATATCAAAATACAAAAACACCTATGCTTGTGTTAATATAAGTATGCGCATCGAATAAAAAACGAATATGCGCATCTTACAATTCACTGTTGATGCATACCCTGTGTATACCAATATCTTTATATATCTTCTTCTTTTCCATATAACTTCGACGATACATCTTTTCGCTTGTTTGATACATTTTACGAGATCCATTTATTGTTCTGTAGCAACGATCTTTGCGCTGTTCGGGCAAAGTTCATGATCAAAAAGAGCATAAATTATAAAGCATAAATTATAAATAAAAAGCAAGAGCATAAATTATAGCAGTTCGATCACCGTTAACGGCGTCGAAGCGTATCCGGCTGTCAGCGGATATCACGATCGAAAAGGGCATAGATTATCAACCGTTTCGATCAAATTTCGTTACAACTCGGAGCTCGGGGATGCCCGCTGGGACTCGGCCGCACGAAAGACTTCGTGCGTTACGATGATATACGTATATGTACAAGCACTTTCGTAGGCCGTACTGCAGAGTAACCTGGGTAACCCAGTTTAGGGTAGACACCCTGCATGGGAAAGTGGAAAGGCACTTACGACTTCCTACAAGGGAACGATCGCGCGCGAGCTTTCTACAAAGATCTATGACATCTCTCCTGAGGTGTAACTCGCAGTCGCCTCAGCAACAGGAATCTTATGAAAGTCAAAGTGCTTCGTGCTCGCAGGATCGTCTACGTTTCGCAACTTGTTGCTGGATTGGTTCGGTTGCCGTAGATAAAATCATCTTTGCGTATCGCCGCGCTGGATTTACCTGAGATTTTATGAAATATAACGCTAAAATTGGCGAAGTTTTAACGAACGAGTCATTTGCGTTGTATCTTCGGAAATGAAATAACGGTACGGATCGTCACGACTGATATCTTTGAGACTACAGTTTGTTACGCGGTATCCATTGCTTTGCCGATGAGAATCTCATGAAATTCAACGAATGCCGTGCTCAAGCCGCATGCAAATTTGCGAGGAAATCAGCCGCGAGATTTTTCAAAGCCAAAGTTGTCTCGCGTTCGAAATATATTTACGGCACATCGTATATATTCTTTACGAAACATGGCCAGTCATCGTACAGTCGACGTTGGCTGTACGACGTGATTATTTTCTACTGCAGGATGCTCGTGATTGTTGTCATCCGCGTAGGCTGCTTATGATTCATACTACTTCAGCTTATTCCGCGTTATGATTATAGTCTCTTGAAAGAGCGGCAGCGCTTTGTCACAATGCGAATAAAGTATGTGGCAACTGCTATTTTTTTCTTGTTATGTAAATCTTTTCAATTCGTGATATTCAGATAACGATTTCATAAAAATATTACTCATAAAATTGACATTTAGCAAAAAAATTACTATAATTACTATAAGTAACTTATAATTACGTATAATTACGTATAATTATTTCATATTTCCTTGTGACTAGGAAACAAATAATGTGATAATAAAAAATCGTTGTGATAAGCCTTTCAAAATTGAGTTTTTTCACGTCTCATAAAAGTTTATTGCTCATTTTCTACGTAACGCGTAAAGTCTTCTATAAGTATTGGTGAATATGGTTCGTAAATCAGTTTATGCTGTGGATATAACGTAAATTAGTACATGTTACAACGGTAAATAGAAAAAGTTCATCAATTTTTTTTAGAATCTAGATCACTTTTTTATAATGTCTAGAATCTATAATGTCTAGAACGTGATCTACTGTCACGTATTATCTTGAATAATATTTGAGTCGTTTGGAAATGTTATATTAAATTTTTCGTTTAATTAATACTTATTTAATAAAAAAAAATCTCTTAATTTAATGCAAATGTGTACATTGTATTAAATATACAAATTCTTGATAATTTAAGAGATTTTTTTTATTAAATAAATATTTATTAAATGAAAAATTTAGGTTTCCATGTGCAACTTTTGATGTATATATAATAAAGCTTAAATATATCGAGAAGGAACCAGGCCGCTCGACCTTATTTAAGAGGATAATTGTAATTGGCGAGAAATGTGATTTACTCAAGTCCTAAACTATATAGTTTTCAATGATAGTACATCAGAAGCAATGACACTCGGCTAGATTGTCGGTAGCTTAAACTAGATCAAACGGTAAAGTATTTAGCACGTTTCCCTTCATATTTATAGTACAATGTGCTCTCACGCATCCGAGAGTATTGTCATGACAAAGATCAATTCAATATTATGTGTGCAATAAGAACACTAACAAATTACGATTTTACAATTGCACATTTGGATGTGTCCAAATTAATCGTTAAATATTTATTATTTCATTGAAGCTTGATTTGCCATGCATTGCGCATTTCAATTATTAACCTAGCAAATTCAGATATTAATTGGTTGTTAAATATACTATTCACGTGAGTTTCATTCATGTTAACTAACGTTAATCGTGCTTAATTAAATTGTCTGTATTTGTCTAGAGCCAGTTATCAACTAATTATTGTTTAGAAAAATGATAGCATTGCTTGAAATTAGAATTGTCGCCAATGAAATTTAATGTTAAATTTTTACAAAGTATAATTTTCAGCTATTACATCATTTAGAAAATATTTGTAAATTATTCATATTACCCCAGAATTATGTAGTAGCGTAGCAAATTGCATTAGCTTGGCTATTCATGTACATGTATCCGTTTATCCCTCTGTATCTTACTCAATGTAAATTATGACTTCCGTGTGAGGTCTATTGAGATGTCTCACACTCCCACGTCAGCGCATGAAATTCGTTACCACTGGTTTTTGTATTAGAATTAACAGCGACATGCACACTTGAATAATCCCTGATTACCTTTAATGTCCGTCTTGACATCAAGGGGAAATTTAATTTCATGCCGCACGGTATCCAGTTGAATCCAGTTATATCAACCATTTCATCCCTTGATGTATTACAAACGCGTAATCCTTTAGTAGCTTTCAGGAAACTCGGAGATATGATGATGGCGAGTAGTCATCAACAATAAGAATGCAAATATTGTATTCAAGTAGTATGTACTATGGCTCACGTAATCGGCTAACAACGAACCATACATAAACAAATATAATGCGACATACTGCATTCCTGGGTCCGATGTACCGCACTTGATAACAGCCGCTGAGGGATCTAAACGCGAGTTGAATAGAGTGTGAAAGAGAGGGGGGAGAGAGAGAGAGAGAGAGAGAGAGAGAGAGAGAGCAAATGGTTAAACAGACGCTCAATATAGTTTGCGTAATGCTAAAACAGGGACCCAGCATCACAAGGGGATTGTGTAACTTACGTTATATATATACTTTCGTGTGGCATTTATCGAGCGAGGCATTACCTAATTCCCATTAGCGCAACTTCTATTTCTAATCTGGTTGATTCACTATGCATTACACTGATTAACGCAAACAATGAAAAGTTGATAAGACATCTACAGCCCATTCACTTATGAACGCTTGTAATACCGCGAGCGGTTATCAAAGATAAATGATGTTTAAAATTCACGTACTTTGATAAAGGTACACAAGATAATGTCTTAAACGAAAATTATCAAAGGGCATTTAAATAATTAAGTACATCTACTTAGGATATAATGTAATATTTCCTACAACTTACATACAAATATCTATTATAATATTGTCATTGTTTGCCATTGCATAAGAATGTAAAAGCAAATAATTTATAAAAGTATTTAAGCAAGTGAAATAAAAATTAAGATCATGAAATAAGAAATCAAGAAATCGTTAAATGTAATAATTTATTAATCAGTTAATAAAATAATTTATAATATGCATCATTATAAATCAAAA
>Ga0157363_1003380_pt1 | contig 14434 bp, 15 predicted proteins | sample AttsexASBM1_FD_111477 | JGI IMG/M metagenome (GOLD analysis project Ga0157363, IMG submission 111477) | Fungus gardens microbial communities from leaf cutter ant in Ribeirão Preto, State of São Paulo, Brazil - Atta sexdens ASBM1 | ecosystem: Host-associated > Fungi > Mycelium > Unclassified ...
TCTCTCTCTCTCTCTCTCTCTCTCTCTCTTGCTCGCTCGCTCTTTCGCGAAACGATATTGCGAATAGGCAATAGAGAAGGAGAGATCGGTTTCAAGGAAGAGAACTCGTCTCGGATGAAGCCGGAGGAGAGAGGACTCGCGCGCCAAGCTAGGCTAGGTTCGGTAAAAGCGCGGGAGAGTTTATTTTCTCAGAAGCGCCGCCGCACTTGGTATAGTCTCTGCCGGCAGTACCGGCGTTGGCCTCCCGAATAAATTTCATTGAGAATCGCCCGCTCGCATGCGAGTCCGGACTCCGGGAGTCAATCCTTCCCTCCTTCGTCTTTCCGTCTTCCACTCCCCCCCCTGCGTCGCAGACGCGATGCACGCGGGTGGCAATTAAACAGGTTAACGACATTTCGGTTATGTTCGGCTGAACAATGTAATTCGCTCCTCGGCCTCGATTTAATTGGAGGGAATCGCGTCCCGTGAGAAGAGATCGGGCTCGATCGCGCGAAAATCGGGGATCGCATTAACGGAACTTGGATCATAATAGATCCTTTTTCTTATTTATCATCGAATATCAATTTATTCATTGACGTAGTCAAGAGATTCCCTTAAATCTTAAAGAACAAAGTAATTAAAACTTCTTAAACGGATTATGCTTAATGAGTATTCAGTAAGAAATTAACTTTGGAAGAGGATTTAAGTGAAAGTTACAGAAAATTTTCTAAGAATCCAAAATGCAGTTCGAAGAATCAATTTACTATTAAAAAAAAATGAATTGATAAATTAAATATATATGATTTTACGATTTACCTCTAAATAATTAATTAAAAATAATATAAAATAAATTCAATAATCCACTACTCGATTACCATCCCTTCTCCCTTAAGGTTCGAAAATCTCAACTTTAAGGATCACAAAATAACTGTATAAGCATAGCATAAGACTGTTGGATCAATGAACATCTTATGCCAATCAATATGGCGTCTTTTTGTCGGATCGTCATTGGTCTAGCGATCTTATCCTATGCTTATGCAGCTTATGTTATTTTGTGTGTGATGGCCCTAACTTGGCTCCTCCTTCTCTGAGTAAAATTCTGTCTACGCCCTCTGTCTCGAGAAAAAATTCTGGTTGAAAATGAACGAAAAAAAATTCTGTCACATGACACATCAATCAGAATTCTGGTTCTCTTAATCAGAATTATAATAGATTCAATCAGAAAATTATGATTCGTCTATTTTCAACTAGAATTGTAATTAATGCAACCGGACTTTTTTTTTCAGTGTGTGTACATGTACGTCGTCTTTTCATTATAGAATTATTTTGCGACAGGGCTCTCGAGAATTACTCCAGCATTGAAAGCAGAAGTGGCTAGTTAAGCCTCAACAGCGTAAGCGGATAACGCGACGTTGTTCCACGCGATTAATTTCAAGTGAACCACAAGCAGGGATTTAAATTCAAGGTTGAGCGTCACATTGGAGTATCGAAAACTTAGCAATTGCAAACTTCAGATGCACGTTCTTGTTTGACGAATTTCATGTCGTTCTCGTCTTATTATTAGTTACGGACGTGATTCTAATTTCATTTCTAAACGTCGCGTCGTCGCATCGCTTAATGACAAGCTCGACGTCTTTCGTTGAGTATGATTATGATCTAGAAACAGAATCGCGTCAGGAAGAGTTAATCGATCAAGACTGCAATCGCAGGAGCAATCGGGCCAGGGAGAGATATCGCGGCCGGATTCTGTTCGATTGTTCGATTCGCGTATGCTTTCTCCTTTCTACTTCGGACCCGATGTTCTTTTTGCAGGCACACGTTTAGAAGCGATACATTGCTCGATCATTTACGAGAGTAGAAACTCTGGGGCCTTATTCTTGAAAAATATCATATACGGAAATGCTAGGGAAATCTATAATATACATAACGTATATTTACTTTGTTGTATATTTTCGTATGCGATATTTTTCGAGAATATAGTTCTATAAACGGCTTTTCGAGGATCGACGGATTTTTTTTACTCGTTTTTTTTTGTTTTCCCAGTAAATAAAATGTAATGATAAAAAATAGCTTCGACATGAGGATCAATACTAATCAAATTACCACATGAAAATAAAGTAGAATTCCAGGTCACTTTAATAAAATTGTATGAAATTGCTTGAGATAAAAATTATTAATGATAAAATTCTATTCTTTTTTCGCACTAATTATAATTGTAATTATATGTAAGTTTAATAATCTAGTTTTGTATATATGTGTGTGTGTGTGTGTGTGTGTGTGTGTGTGTGTGTGTGTGTGTGTATCTGCAGTTTAAATATATCTACTTCCTGAAAATGTCCTCAAATAATTCACACAAGAATGCTACCTAATAAAGAACTGTAGTGTAAAAAAAAATTTATTTCAACGCTGCAAATTTGTTCAACTCTTCAAAGGTTAAGAAACTCAACAAGAAATTCCAGTTTAATATATCTTCCTTCGTTTCTTAGGAAAAAGAGAAATATCCATTTTCTTTCTTATCAATGGCATTGATAAGAGAAAAAACTTAGAAGGATGACGAACGAAAAATAAACATGGACGATGCGGTTTCTACGGATCACATCATAGAAGCTGCGATCGAACGCGATATCGAAAGGGAAATTTTATCTACTTCATCCCTTGGCATACTTTCCCAAACGTTTACCTTACAAACATTGGACTGACATCCAATGATTATTCCGATAGTATTGGTTGAAGCACGAGATTAAAATAGACAATGCCGCGCGAAAACAGCTTCTTTCTTCGAAGGGCACATTTTGGAGACAATTTTCTTTTTGGACTCTCGAACAAAAGCTGATTTTAAGCGACAATTGAAACCGGTAATATGCAAATTAATTAAAATTAAAATTTCGATTATAAGAATGCGAAAGCAATCTCTATGTATATTAATAACAGGAAGTGCATTTTCGCGTACTCGTAACATCGAAAAATTAACTCGACGGTATAAACCGTACTTCATTTCCTGGTTTCGAGACCCGGCCGAGAGTCGCAAAGATAGTATGTCTTACGGTCGATCGTTAGCGCAGATGCGGCGGGATTGAGTTATGGGCACCGCACTCTCACGGCCGTAAACTCACGTCGACATGATTAAAGGTACGGCACTACTTAGCAAAGAGCGTATATTCTAAGGAGGCTTTCATTCCGCAAGGGAGTGCCGATAATGAAGTGTACGTGCAGTTGGGAGCATATAATATATGGTAATTTAACGCATATGTAATATATACATCACACAATACAGCACCCTAACCACAAGTACTCGCCCGTGAGTTTATATGAGTAATTGTCTGAGGGTCTATTTTTTTATTGATAAACTTAACCAAGCTGCACAGTAAAAATTAGCCGAAGCGTTAGTGTCATGTGCGTTCAGGAGACTGAGGGTGAGAAAGAAATATATATATGTGTGTGTGTGTGTGTGTGTGTGTGTGTGTGTGTGTGTTGTGTGTAATGTATGTGTGTGTGTATAATGTATGTAATCGGCTGGACCAAATGTAACTTATCGCAGCCGCAGAATGACGGGTAGTGCCCCGAGTGACAAAGAAAAAAAAAATAGAAAAATTGGGGCCGACACCAAAATTTGTAGAATGGATTGTGTGTATTTATGTGTGGCGTAAGAAGGAAATGATAATAGCGAATCAGCGATTCATCAGCGGCTCACAATCGCAACGAAAACTGCCCTGCAATCGGCAACGCCTCGTTTCGCCGCGCGCAGGAAAGGAAAAAGAAAAAAGATCGACAAGAGATCGATTTCCTGTGCCGCAACACAGAGCGCCGAACGTATATCACCAAGTCGCCAAGTCGAGTGGCACGCGGTGAAATAAAAAAAAATATATTTAAAAAAGAGAAGTATAGACGAGAGAACAAGAGATCGATTTCCTGTGCTGCACAGTCACCGTCGAGTTGCGTTCAGGAGCCTGTTTTATATTAAACGCCGCGATATAAATGTGCCGGCAAATTTGCCATGGTATTTTCTTTTCCGTGGGACCAGCATCGAAACCGGAATAATTTTGTCGAGACCATTTTGTCTCGATATTAGAAGCAAAAGAATCACTTTTTCGCATCTGAAATATCGAGAATTGAACTCGAGGTTGCACCGATCTTGGAATTCGCAGAGTGCAATAGCCGGCCAGTGCCGATCATGTGAGAATGTTTCGTTCGCGATAGATATATCGAAATACTAAGAAGGTGTATTAGTTATCGCGTAGTTATGTGGTAGCCTTGAAGGATCGAAACCGGTCTGATTTCAGAGAGTTCGGACTTGGATGCTACAAATCCTTGCGAATCAGTTTTAACAGCGATTTATAATTGCCGATTCAAAATTTTTTTTCAAAACTGGAAATTATAAAAAGATTACTAAGCTTTAATCAATTCTTCATTTTTCGCAGTTCTGAAACAAGCACACATCAGAGTAATCACGTAAATTTTATATTATACAATGAAAACACGATGGTTCTCTTCTTTCACCGTTTATATGACACCGATTCTTTGAACTCACCGAAACTGCACCAGAGATTTCGATCGTCGATTGACAGTATTAAAGATCCAAATCTTTTTCGCGATTTCACGGGGAAAAGCCGGTTCGTCATCGCGCAATGGCACCTACTTGCAATTCTCAGATGCTGCTGCTGCTCGAAGAGAGTGCTGGGAAGACAGTGCTTGCAAGAGAGGCGAAAAACAAGTAGAAGTAGTAGAAGAGAAAGAAGAAGAAAAAGAAGAAGAAATAGAGAAGAATATCGGTGTTACCTGCACGCTAAACTCACCAGGGGCCCCTGCCGTTCGTGGGGAATCGGTCTGTGGTCCCGACCGGAAGCGCCCGGAAGTCGCGGTTGGTATCGTGGAGAACGCTCAGCCAATCCCGCGCCACCTCCTTTAGCGAGCGGGGGCTTGGGATTGGCTGCTACTCAGCCTCAAGGCCGCTGCTGATGCTTCTCCTTCTGCCCTTCTCCCAACAGGCCCCGAGTGTGCGTTGTGCGCTACATGGCCGCGCGCGGGGCCCAGCGGAGAACAGCGATCGGGGTGGCGACTCCGCGATTCCGCCGCTCTGGAAAAATCCTGGCGCTTCGATCGGATTGTCGAATCGTCGAATGTCGCGGCGGCAAAGAAGCGGCGGAATTGCCGGAATTGTCTCTCACAACCCGATGGATGGAGGTTGCGTGACTTCCGTCGATCGACATCAAATGTCTCTATGTGAATATCCAGCGCATAATATAATGTCTCGAGATTCTTCTGAATGTTCAGTAACATTTGGTTTTTCGCCTCGATTAAAATTTTAAAAATGTTTTACACTTAAAATGAGACTAGTACGTATTTAGTTGAAGAGGGAGAAAACAAAGATGCTAAGTGTAAAAAATGCAAAGAATGCGAATAGGCTTGATATCGGCCGTTATCTATTGCTCCGTGAGAAACAAAGTTATATGACAATTGATCTATTCTTTTCAGCTCAACTTCTTACATTTATCTTTCTCCTTTTCTGTCTAATATGGAGAAAAAAAGAGAAGAAAATGAATGATGCCAGAAATTCAGGCAAAAAGAACAGACCTCCTAATTACTATTATAATGTTTTTACAATCTCATTTTCAAGCTTTTTTATTTAGACACATACAAATTTGTTTCATTCTTTTGATTTAATATTCTATATTCGTATAGTATTGATGGATATTAAAAAAATTTGAACATTCAGAATTGCAATGATCGCTGGATACGAATGTGCTGCATGAGACAATCAATGAACATTTAAAAATATCCATTGATTCTCCTGAGAGCCGCACGGGACGGCAATCTCGCAATAGGATGGGAAGAGAAGGATCTGCCATTCTACTGGCAATCTTTTTTTTTTCATGAATCCTTACTATCTGTCATTTCGCGTGTCGATTTACGTGTCGACGATAACGACCGAGGATAAGCAAGTTGATCATTAATCTATGCCAAATTGGAGTGCAGGTTGAAAAAAAAAAGATCTTATAATTTTGTCGCAATGTGTCCAATTAATATATTGAATAAATGATAGGCCAGATCACTTTCTCGATTCTGAAGAGTTCGCATAATTTTGCAAAAGGCGTCGTTTAACAATGTGTAAAGTGGGATCTCTGCATGAATGCGTCGGATGCACGTCGAAGTGCGTGGCACGAAACGGCGTGTTGCGTGAGACGATGGCGAAATTGAATTTTGATTTACCTATGAATTTCACAGGCAAGAGAACTCGGAGAATTTTATTTCGCTATACGCGTATCTCTGCAAAGTGCTACGTGAAAGATGAAGAAAGATGAAAATAGAACGAACGTCGACATGCAACTACACTTTCGCGCATCCGAGTCCCGAGTTAATTGATCGGGTCAGTCGTTAAATTTAGCGTATGAAACGATACAAGTATGTGACGCGAGATGTTATACGGGATATTCCGGAAACCGCGCATACTTCCTTCGCATCTTCCTGTTCAAGTCGCTCTTTCATACGTTTTATGATTTAAATCTGATTTAAATTCTGACAAGTACTGATTTTATCATAATCGTTCATATTCTTAGTCTCGATTTTGATCCGAAGCTGATGATTCTATAATCGCTGGTTCTATGATTATCGACTATACGATTTAATTTTCCGCGCACGTTGACCTGATAATGACGGATGCCTCGAAAGTACCGAAGCGACCGTCTCGCTTCTTAACCAAGGAAGCGCGCGTCTTCGGGTACACCCCGTATAAGTGCATGTAACGTACGGCAATTGGCCATGAGTGCGCACGATTCACGGACTGTCGACGACGGTCGGCCCTCTTGCAAAATGAAAGGGCGAAGGGGCTGGTGGTAGTCTCAATCTGGTAGTATTGTAATAATAGTGATGGTGGTGGTGGTGGTGGTGGTGGTGGTGGCGATAGCGGTGGTGGTCTGGTTCGAGCCAGCCAGCGAGTTGAAAGAGCTGTTCCTAGATTCTCTCTCCGTCTACGACGACGGGTATAGGCAGTTCGTCGGGTTGCTTCTCTCCCTTCCTTACTTGGGCCGTGTGCGGGGGTGATTTTCGAGGAGACGAAATTCCAGCTTCCAACTGTTGCGCAAATAACGTGGCGCAAACGCAGCCTCGAAGGCGTGGCGATCGACAAAGGGCCCGGAAACGGCCGATAACGTGCCGTTTTCCATTCCCTCTCACCCCACCCTCTATCTCCGTCTGTCTCTCTCCCAATCTTTTTTTTTCGCCGTCTCGTTACGCACCACCTGCGGAGTAGGAAGCAGCCTCGCCGCAGAACAAATGAGTAACGCGCCTCGCTCCAGTCGGGAACTCGCGGGACTCCCGGATACGCAACGAGGAAGAGAAGGGCGGCGACGATGACGGCGACGACAGAGGCGGTGGTGGTCGCCTCCTCGATGTGCACGAACGTGTTCTGGAATTCGAAACACACAAGTTGTCTTATCATTTCTGCTGAGAGGAACATCGCTCGCTTCATCGCCTCATCGCTTTCTCCCTTTTTTCTCTCTCTCTCTCTCTCTCTTTCTCTCTCACCGTCTCACGCGACATGCATACGCGTCTCTCTGTCGTTCCTCCATTCTCTCACATACACATACATGATACATGCACATTCTCTCTTTCTTTCTCGCTTACTATCGAGACTGCCCGACGCACTTCTCCGTGACGCACCGCGCAAGATAAAACGGACGCCCGCCTGTCGTCGTTTCTCTCCGTCTCCGTCAGACTGCCGGACGTGTTAGCCTAGAAATCGTCCCGCGCCGAGGCGATCAACCTCCTCGTCCTCTCCTCCTCCTCCTCGTCTTCATCGTCATCGCCGTCCGTCCTGGCACGATGCACCGCGCGATTGATCCCGTCTCGCCGCGCGTGAATTTATTGCCCCCTTTTCCCTTCCTTACACGCACGCACCGCACCGCACGCCCGCGCTGCCACGAATATCGTGTATCGTGCCTCGACGAATTCGACGAGGATTTCCAGACGCGACGCCTAAAAGGCGATCGCGATGACGAGCGAGGCCGCGCTTGATGCGTCCGCTTCTCGTGACGGACGACTCTCTTGACTCTCTTCGCGTGCCACTCGACGCGCGATACCACGGCGACGGCGACCAACGGCGACCAACGGCGACAGACGATAACGACGCGAGCGACCGAACGGGGAAGTGGGAACGTGGAACTGAGATCGACCTTGGCACCTTGGCGCGGTACACTGTACACGTCACCGGATTGCCGGAGGCAGGTGTCTGCGGGTGTCCCAAGGATCTCCTTCTCGAAACGCGCACGACTGTCGACGGAACACCGACCGCGAGTCGCGACTCTCCTCGCCATGGTAAGCGAGCGCGGCGTCGGTTCGGTGCTTTTTCCTTTTTTTCCCCCTTTTTATTTTACTCTTTTTCCAATTCGCTCGCTCGCAGTGACGTACAAACTTGTGGTTGCGATCGTGAAATTTTTCTCTGTTCGGAACACGGCACAGTGTGCACGTCCGGGAATTCGACTCGCGAGGAGATGACGTGATCGCGGAGCACGGATCGACGGAAAGACTCCACGAACCGTTCCTAACCTCAAAATGGCCGTTTCAGGATGTCGCCGCGTTCTCCGAGGACAGCTTCGATGTGAAGGAGTGGATCAACCGGACGTTCAAGTCCGCCGAAGCGCAGGAGAACAAAGACGTAAGTCGCACCATCCTCGGGCCATCATCCCCGATTTTGTCGATTTCTGTCCCCCGTCGAATCCAAATCACGCTCATCATCGCGACGCCCGTCGGCCACCGAACTGGCTTCCACCGCCAGCGTCGATAGGTCGGTGACACCGATCAGTTCTTTTTAAAGACGGTCTCTTTTTTCACACCACCACAAAGTTTTCGGCCCTTGCTGAACGATATATTTTTATAAGCTCGCGTATCTCACGCCCAAATTTATGTCACAACACCGTTGGATCATGTACCGACGGATAATAAACTTTTCTGTCCATTCTGCGTCACATACGGCGATATTTTTTCGTTTTTAGAATAAATTCTTACGCGGATATAATTTTATCGTATAATTTTGTCATTGAATTATAACATTATCTTTGGCAGTATTTCAATGTAAATTAAGCATTGTAAATTAAGCAGCTCATGTATTTCTAACATAATGAGAAGAAGCTAGCAACTAATTATATTTAACCAATTATATTTAACCAATTATAAGAAATATTTTAAAAGACATTTCAATCTCGTATTCTGTGTGAATTGTTTGATGATTTTATAAAAATATAAGTAACTATCTTTGAAAAAATTTGTGTCACGGCTGAATATTCTTTGCAGGCTTTTGTTTCATCATTAGTGATGAAGTTGCAATTATATGTGCAACAAGTTAATGGTGCCTTAGAAGAGACTAGCCAATCGGTTCTCTCCAGTTTACCAAGAATTTTAAGAGACACTCAACTCCTGCAGCAAGAAACACTGGCACTAAGAGAAAAAATGGTTGCTGTCAAGCAAGAGATTGCAAAGGTTGGTACACCTAATTTTTTTAAATATTTATCTTGATGGTAGTAATACCTTTAGAAAGCAATGAAACCTAGATCGAGAAAGACACGGCTTCTTCTATGGCAATGTTGGAGAAAATCGATAGGATAAAAACGGAATTACAAACTGCTAAGCAAGGATTACACGAAGCCGACAATTGGACAGTATTAGCGAATGATGTGGAAGAGGTATATGAAAATTCCAATTGGTTTCTTCACATAGTTCAATATGATATACGATAATTTAATTATTTTGTTTCCTTTAATTTTAATATAACAGGTATTCGAGTCTGGCGATATAGAAGCTATATCTAATAAATTGTTCAGCATGCAGAAATCGCTAGCTATGCTTGCGAATGTTGTCGATTATGAGGATAAAAAGCTGCAGCTAGAAGGCTTGAAAAATCGCCTCGAGGCAATAGCTAGTCCACGATTGGTCCAAGCTTTTACTGCTGCCAATTTAGGTGAAATTTATAATCGAAATTAATTCATTTATCTTGCAAGATATGATACTAATGTCATATTTTGTTTAGAACAATCGAAAACTTACGTGGATATTTTTGGTAAGATGGAACGTCTGCCTCAGCTTCTCAAATATTATCACAATTGCTTGAAGGTCTCTTTAGGTCAAGAATGGAGACGCACTATTGAATTAGCACAAGATGAAAATGTTACCTATTGGCTACGCGTATATTATGACAAATTGTTATCCTCTTGGCATGAACAGGTATGCGTGATCTTTGTCAGTTCAAAATATGATTATTACTGCATTACGAATATTTTCTATAACTGTTTATATGTTAAAGGTGAAATGGTGCAATCAAGTCTTTCCTAATACTTCAATAGATATTCATGTCGAGGTTTACGCTGACCTTTTAAAAAGCCTCGATCCGAGTATTTCAGAATGTATAGAGGCGATTCTCAAACAACATTCGAATTCGGTGCAGTTGACCATTCTACACGAATTAAAACAGATGACAAAGTATTTTGCTACAAATCTTAACGGTGCTATCGAAACGTCTCTTCGCGGAAAATTGCAGAATGAAAAATTATTGTCACTAGCGCAAGCTGTATACGCACCTTACGTTCCTTACATTGCAAAATATAACACGTTCCAAACTGCACAGTTAGAACACCACCTACAGTTTTGGCATCATTCACATGATGATTTAAGCGATACTATCAACTCCCTTTCTCTTAGTATTTCGCGGATTATGGGCTATGCTAGTGACGCTAATAAGCAATGTAAGCTTTTTACAGAAGGTTGTGGATATCCCGGTTTACTGCAATCGTTAAATGTATGTTTATATTAAAGATTTTTCGCTTATGTCAATGCCATAGTTATAAAATGAATTTCTTATTAAGCTAACGATTTATGTTGTAGATTTTTTTTAACAAATACCTTGAGAAATATCAACAAGGTCTGAGACAACTTGAGAGAAAGAAAGTGAAACATGAAGATTGGAATTTATTCCAAATGTGTCTTACGTTGATGCAAAATATAGGTAAATATATAAGTTTTAGCAATCAATTTTGTGTATGACATGAACGTGAAATTAATATAAAATGTTTAAATTGTATTACTGTACAGGTGATCTTTTGCATCAAGTTCAACAATTTGAAAAATCGCTCGTGATCGACATAACGGAAGCTAGTAATAAAATACAAAACACAAACGGTAGTGTTTTCTGTCAATATAAAAAATTACTCTTAACTTCGACAGGATGCGCTGATCTAGAAAATCTTGTTGCATCTTTCCAAAGAGGTATGTATACGCGCGTAGTAATAATAATTATAATGTTACGGGAAAATAAATTATCTAATTTCTTGTTTTTTTTGCAGAGGATAAGACAATTCTCGATTCCATTATAAAATCTATTCAAAAACTGTGTACTGATTTACATCATATCACATACGAAGTCATTTTTGCGCCAATATTCTCTCAACTATTGTTGGTGCAAAAGGCACCGGCTTGGACATTGGAGGCTAATAAAATGTCCAATCTAAGTTCAGATTTACCCGATTACAGTTTCGCCCCTCAAGAATATATCACACAAGTCGGACAGTATTTAATGACGTTGCCACAGCACTTGGAACCATTTCTGTTGAGGGACAATCCAAGTTTAACGCAAGCGTTGAAGGCAGCGGATCCACAATATGTTCAAGGCTCAAGTGAATCTGGATTTACTAGTATTCTTTTGGACATTATTGCCCGAGGAACGTGTCAAATGTTCCAGGATCAAACCTTAGGCATCTGTCAATTGAATTCCGTTGCTTGCAAACAACTCGCAACTGATATTGGTAAAGATCTTTCATTATCTTTAACTTTATAATTTCTGAAGGAACTATGAAGGGATATAAATGAAAGTTATTGTGTATTGTAGATTATCTGGGCAATGTACTGGAGGAGCTCGGTCTGTGTTTATCGGAAAATCTTCAACACATGTCCTTACTGTTGAGATTACCATCCGAAGATTATCAGAATGGTAGCTCCGGATGTAATGCTCGTGTTGTAGCTGCAGTCAGACAAATGCGCAATATTACATCTTCCGGCTGACACAGTCCGTGTCAAACCGGACACGATGTCACAATGTGAGAAATTTCGTTTACTATTCCATGTTTTTAGCAAAACTAATTTCGCGCGCGATATTTGTACAACATATTTGCGATTATTCTATAATTGTAAAAAAAATAAAATCATGTATAATATAATATATATATATATATATATATATATATATATATATATATATATATATATATACGAACGAATTCTTATTAAATTTTGTCTTTTCATTTAACACACACTTTACATTTATTGCAAGATCTATATTTTATGAATAAAAAGAAATTGTTTAAAAGATTTGAGTTTCATCAAGTGAAGACTCGGATTTAACTTAAACATGGCTATTATTCTCTGATCAGGACAAGTGCGGGCATTCATCAGGTATCGTACTTTAATGTCATTTATTCGCTACACTGTGCCTGAACTACTGTTAACTAATTTCGGTTGCATCGGTGATTATCTGAGTAACTCGGACATAGAATGACTTTGTTTCAAACTTATTTTCGATTCTTCTTTTTCTCGTATAGAACTATAAAACAAATTACAAAGATCGCAGCACCATAAGAACTCGGGGCATAATTTATGCGCCAGAGGCGTTGAATACTTACAAAGAACGAGAGATGTCTTTATATATGATCTATTAGGAAACCGACCATTTAATATCGGTAGAAATTCATAGTTGAGCATTTTCTCTTACTCTTTCACTCACTCTCTTATCACATTCTCGTATATATATATATTTATAAAGTTCGAGACAAATACGTATTAACGTCTTTCAACAAATCGTGTTATAAAGACGCAGATAAAATGCAGCAAATGCATATTCCGTATGAATATTGCACATCTGGATTAGATAAAAATATTTATTTTGCATAAAGATTCACATTTATATACTTCATATTTTATGTAGATTTCATTTATACATAATTTATACATCACGAAATGTATAAAAAGCATTTGCTACATTTTTCTTCTCCGATGATATCATGAACTTTGCGTTAAACTTATATACACGCAAAATCAACAATTGTTAACGTATCGAATATTTCACTCGTCAAGTGTACAACACCATTTTCCACGTTTTTTTTGTTTCTAAATTTATGTTAATTGTATGTAATATGTTAATTTTGCCTAAGATATGCAATGAACGTTAAAGTATAGCACGATAAACTATATATGAATTCATTAACACATAGATAATAAATTTGAAAGTCATAGGACTTGTGCGTAAGTCTTTCATGAGCGTACGATGTAGAATCGTTCGTTCTGAAGAAAAGATCATACCGAAATATAATTATAATTATAATTATGCTCGATAAATACTTAAAATTCATCGCGTGAATTACACAAGCAGAGTATATTCTAAATTAACAATAAAATGATATGAAGAATATAATCATAAAATAAATTGGCTATTAAAGTACATCGCTAATACCTTGTCTCCGAATTGCAAGCGTGAAAACTGAAAGTGATCTCGCACATTTCTCTCTCAACAATACTCTTAATAATTTGCCGCGGATTAATAGACAAATCGTTGCACTTTACGTAAGTAGAGTTCTTACGTAAGTAGAGTCTTTTGTTTTTTTAAAAGAAATTCGCGCGATTTCTCTTCAGATTCCGTGCGAGGGAAAACAGCTATTCGATTAAGTCCACACAATACTTTGCGACATACGCATACATAATCGTAATTAGACAGTCCATCAAACAATTACTATTTAGTAGTGAAAAGAGAATTATATATGGGCAATCGTGTGGCACTATTTTAATGTGGTCTGAGTTCCTATTCATTTTCCTGACTAGAATTCGATTTGTTCGATTACAATAGCATTATAATCGCAATATCAAAATCATTTCGTGATGATTTCACAGTCGCTGATTCGTAGAGAATTCCTTTATTGTTCGCGGCGATTGCTTACGCGTTGAGAATCAAGCGTCGAAATCCCTGATTTAGATAGCAGATTTCTTTTTCTACTCCATTCTCGATTACATCGCGATTGTGGCAAGTTTCGTTATAATCAAAGCTTATTCGTAAGCAGATATACTGCATGCAATATGTATCAAGTCCTCCCTACTTACGACAGCACTACCAAATGTTAGTATATAAAAGCTAGACTCTCTCGTGAGAGCTTAAGATATATATGGGAAATTATTGTATTATATAACAACATGTCGGATGATTGTGAGCAACGGTGCAACGTGATCCGACGTGATCGGAGTTCGATATATATATATAAATATATATATATATAAAATTATCCTTGGGAAAAAAACATATAAATAATGTTTATATATATATATATATATATATATATATATATATAAACATTATCTATATGTTTCTTTTTCCCAAGGATGACAAAGCTGTGTTAGAATTTCCCAGGGAAAATGGAAACTTACTTTTTAA
>Ga0157363_1003381_pt1 | contig 14430 bp, 4 predicted proteins | sample AttsexASBM1_FD_111477 | JGI IMG/M metagenome (GOLD analysis project Ga0157363, IMG submission 111477) | Fungus gardens microbial communities from leaf cutter ant in Ribeirão Preto, State of São Paulo, Brazil - Atta sexdens ASBM1 | ecosystem: Host-associated > Fungi > Mycelium > Unclassified ...
TCTCTCTCTCTCCTTTTCTTTCTATCTATCTCTCTCTGTCGAGAAAAAGTGGATACCTAGACGAAGGAAAAGATTGTGCGGCTCAACCAATGGGCCGTTAACTCACTTCACTTCAAGGATGGAGGCAAGAAGGAAATTTATCGCTCTCCTTACGAGGTGTCGTAAAATTCGGGGCTAATGAAAAAAGGACGAGCGGTGAAAACGGCAGAGGATGGCTATAAGAACGATAAAACGTGCACAGGCGTAAACTTAGAGCTTCAAGGAGTGCAATCAATTAACTGTCTCTTCTTAACTGCATCTTTAAACGAATTATAAAGGCGGCCTAGCTCTCTATAATCGTGAGGTAATCCACATTTCACCATGAAAATCTTTGATATCCTTGTCAGTTCATCAAGAAGAGGATTCAATTCTAACCTGAGTTAAGATGTGGCTTCAAAAGCTGTTAAAAATGTTGAAGAGCTATCATGATAATAAAGATACATGAAACTTTAAAAGTACGTACAAGAATATGCGAATAAAGAAATTCAATTATGTAAAGAACATGTAAAATAACAAATTAATTGTTGTTAATTGTAGAACAGTAAAAGTGAAAAATCGTATAAACGTTCATAGAATTTCTAACATAAATAATGTTAGAAAATAATTTTATATTTTAGAAAAAGTAGCAAGATATATATTATTATAACAATATCTTATTGCTACACTATTTACAGAAATCTTACTACAGAAAGATTATTTATAAGGTAAAATTATTATAAGATAAAGAAACATATTACAATAATATTTGTTTAGGAATAATGTAAAAAAATCATATCATATAACTTTCATACTAAGCGCATATTGTGCATCGTATAAAATAAAAAACTTTTAATTTAAAATATTTTATTTTATTACCTACATTTTATATTTCCGTAATAGATATTCTCGAAACTAGGTCGTAAAAGAATCAATCAAATTTTAATATTTTTTTATTTCAGAGAACTCAATTTATTTTTAGAATAGTAATTAGCGAGCCATTATTTAAATTCAGAAAGCAGTAGTATAGTATAAGTACATATACATCGAATGGATATTTATATGTAAATACTAAAAATCTGGATACAAATTTGAATAGACCTAAATTTATTTCCATAAGATTTATATTTAGATTTATTGCGTTTTATGTTTATTATGTTTTGTGCTAATACTTTTGATAAAAAAAAATATATAAATTCAGTCTACAATTTATTAATAACGAAATAAATTATAAAAATAATTTTATAAAAGTAATTTTTATAAAATAGATACTATAGTCTCTATATAACAAGATTAAATTTATTGTCGAATCCTATCGGTAACAAAAATGACAAAAATAGTTTCATAAAAAATCATTTAAAGCAATTTTTGAAAGCATTTTTAGCATAATAAATTAATATTTCATTATTTTTGCTAATTTGAAGTGACAAAATTGGTCAAAGAATGTATAATGATCAGCATTTCTTATGAATGATTATATATATATATATATTGAAATTAAATTTTTAATAAATTTACAAATACATAAAATCACAGATAAAATTACATTAAAAAATAAACAAATTTGCTTTGAACCGCAGTTAATCATCATATTAAATACGTCTAACCGAAAAAAATAGAAGAAAATATAAGAGAATGTGCAAAAACCTCTCGTGTTTTAAAGGTGCGAGCACGCACACAACGAACAGATTATGCGAGGCTGGCGAGTAACGAATACTTTAATGGACCGAGCATATTTCCTCTCGTAATAAAACGCCGCATTAGCCGTCCCAAGATGAATACTTCACGATATGCACGTGCGTCTTCATAACTGCGCATCAGAGTATTCCTCATTTGCATAGCAATTTGTTTTTTACTACAGCTCATCACTTATGGTAAATTATCCAGAAAATGTGAGATTCATTTGCTCGAATGAATAGTCTATAATAAAGAATTAGGTCAAACAATCTTATCGCTTATATGTCAAAAATATTACTTCGTATTCATGGGATTCATGATCTATTGGGTTGTCCGGAAAGTTTATGCCGATTAATTTATAATTTAATAAATGTATACTAAAATTTAAATTTTCTGCGTTTAAATTTTCCTTCAACATCGGCACGAACAAATTTCAGACAATATATACTTCTTTCATTAATTTCATCGTTATTATACTTTACAACTATTTTTTCCCGGTTTTCAGTATAGAATTAAATACAAAAAATTTTAATATTTTTATTAATTGCATTTTTACTATTATGTTACGCGTTAAACTTATTTTTTAAATAAGTATTATAAAAAAAATATATTTTTTAGAAAAGGATAGCGTTACAACTTGATATCAAATACTCTTCGCTATTACATGGAAATTTATTCTATGCTATGTCATGTCTCCTTACAAGACTATGCAAGGTACTATTACATAAGGAGAATAGCAAAAGATAGGCTATTTATAACTCAAACAGTAAGATACGAGGAGCAAGCTCTAACGTGCATATCTAGTAAGGTGCATACTGCGTCTCTCATCTACAACCCTTTGTGTAAATATTTAATCGGCACGAAAGGCATCATTAAATATGCAGTGAATGTACGTTCAGAAACATAATGCAAATACGACACGATATAATACTATGTGTATGGTAATGCTTGTAATAATGTGTGCACTGTGTCGCATAATGCGTCGCGTAAGTGGGCCACAATCAGCTGTGCAAATTACGGGGCTTATTGCGCTTAAAAGAAGTAATGAGCGCAGCCGAGGTAGTACCGCCGCTTTACCGCGTACATGCCAGATGCTAATTTATATTAAATATTAAAATTGAGTTGGTATCAAGGAAAGTGATAATTTATGATGAAGAAAAATAAAATTGAAAAAAAAAGAGATATACACATTCTATATATTAAATCTAAGGCTTAATTAAAAAAAGAAGAATCTAATATAAAAGAAAGAATTACAACTTATAATCATTGCGACCATTAGTGTCGTAAAATTATAAAATAATATCTATTTAATCATACAATCTTAGAATCTTATTAGTCTTATAAATAAAAAACTGCTGCATTATTAATAAAATTTTGAATAACTTACAGACTTTATATTTAATTATGCACGAATTAATTTATTAAAACTTTAATATTTTTTAAGATACAAAATAAAAATTATCAATTTTCATAGATTTTAAATTTTGAGAAAATAAACCATAAGATACTGTTTATCACTTATAACTAATGGTTTATGTAAGGCAACATACTTCATAAAAGTTTTAAAACCGAGATATTTAGGTTTTGTTAAAAATACGAAACTAACGTCTAAATGAATTTTCGTTAAAAAAGAATCAATTTAAGATTGATATTGAACAATCTATAAATAAAAACATCATACAGAATAATAAATTTTTCTATGCAGGACACAAAATCATACACTATTTGGTACAGAGCACTCACATATTTTATGTCATAGAATAATCTAAAAATAATTTTTTAAAAATTTTCGTCATTGCATATTTGGTCATCTCAAATATCCAGCAGATGATCGCTACCGATATTGACGTCATCGCTTTCAGATTCTAGCAGCGCGCGTCACTCGATGTAGCAAATATCTCTTTCTATGAACGAGTTCGATCGATCGCGCCGACAATCCCCGGCGTTTGCTGTATCGCCATGTATCGCTGCATACTGTATCGTCATTTACCAGTGTCGTCAAGAGGATGTTTCTGCTTGTATATACATATATAAATACACGCATATATATTCGTATCCATATATGCAGCCGCAAAAGTCTCACACGTGGAAAGCCAAAACGTCCCTTTTTATAGTGACCGTTTTCTGAGCTGACTATGCTTATCGATCGTCGTGAATTCCAGCATAAAATGCTGGAATTTACATCATCCGGGCGACAGTCGAAAATATGCTTTCGTCCCGATACAAGAGGCTTCTTACTACTTTACAGCTGGCTTCCGCCAATGCAATGCCGTCGAGCGATACGTTACATAACAAGAACGCAGTAATGCAGCTGTGTGTATACATCCGTAAAGTTTGTAAAGCTACATGCATATAAAGTATAGGATTTTATAAGATTTGCGATAAACGTCAAAAATGTATCATTTAATGAATACAAAGAAGAATTCTGCACAGAAATTTATTTGATCACTACACACTATATGTCTCTTGATTTTATTAACATAAATTTATTATGTTATTAACATGGTCCTTTGATGACAAATAATATCGTCAATTTTGAATAAGTCAATTTTGATTCAGTCAGTAATCGTGCATAATTAAACATTAAATTGTTATTCAATGATCTCTAATAAAATAATTTCAATTTAATCTTAAGAGAATGAAAATCGCGTTAAATAATTGTAATAAGATTCATGTATAAATTTTCATATCAACTGTTCAATCATGTTCATAAAAGATAAACGTATTTCCAATGTAAAGGTAAAAACTGAAATCATTTCGCTGACAACAAGGAAACATCAAAAACACATTGCTAAAGTTTAAACTTTAACTTTTAAATATATGTAAGATAGTCAGCAAGGCAGTTCAGTCTGCGAATGTTAGTTTATTTAATTTAGTTCTGTTAGTTCATTTAATGTACTTTTAGTTAGCGGTATACATAATTCCAAGTAGATTTACTTACATTACAGAAGAAGCTTCTGTCAGCCGCTGTTAAAATTCCCTAACACAGTGCAAATTGCGGTATATTTCAGTATCATGATAAATTTGTATAATGCTAAATTATTCAAATGTATATATTTTAAACATCTTAAAACACTATAAAACTGACATTTTGCTTTATTTGATATATTATACATAAAATAGAATAGGGAAATGCAAACACCTAAGGATAAAGTTAAATAAAGCAAACGATTACTTATCAATTATAGAAATCGTTATTTTCAAAAGATACTCTAGTGATTTGATATTAAATTACAATAATTAACATTCATATATTATTAATATAAACTATAATTCATATATTATTAATAGAAACTAAAACAAACACAAAACTTGACCGTTCAGAATTATCCGTTGTCATTCGGAACAACGCTGAATCGAGTTTTCTATTTAAAATTACAGTTCAATTTGATAATATATATATATATATATATATATATATATATATATATATATATTAAATATTATAGTTTAAAACCAATATCTTTCAACTAAAAACTTATATAATTGATAAATAATCATTGGTTTTATTTATTTTTTTTAAGTATACGTAATCACGTGTTGTAGTGTGGTATTAACCTGATTATCATTAAATGTGAAAAGTGAATGATCATCATTCATATATACTGCAACAGTAGTGGAAAAGGTATTAATATGTTTATATTTCATTTTTTTACTTATATTCAAGTCAATGATATTACAAACAAAATTATTGATCTATATATCTAAGTTTAATATAAAATATACTTGAAATAATTAAGACAAATAAAATAAGAAAAATTATTTAAATGAAAAGAAATTATGATATTATTATTTGAATGTGATGGTAAAGTGACTTCCGTATTCTATATTTTTACAGAATCTGGTTTCTTTAAGTCTATTTAGACTTTCCATGAAATCCAAATAAAAAATTTGAATAGAATTCATAGAAAATTCCGAATATATTGAGATATTATCAGATTAACAGATTTAGAAATTTCTTTTCATGAATATGTTTTCCTAGCAATACACTTGCTCTGATTCTATTCAGTAAATGTTTAAAACGAACACTTCTTCCTCATTTCGAAGATATCTCTACAAGACTTCTTAAACTTATTTTAAAATAAGCTACAGCTACATGAATTTTTAATGAAAAATAACGTTTTGCAATGTTTTCCGCTAAAACTCCCACGATCCATTATATATTACCCACGTGTCAGAAGAATTTCCATATAGAGACATTAATAAAATTTGCATTTAATTCCCAATGAAAAAAATATAATTATTCAAGCTTTCTTGTATTCATTCAAAATAAAAGAATAACATCTTAAAAATTAATTTAAGATATAAACTCATTACTTACATAATATTGGATCTTCCTCAATTCCTACTTTATTATTTAAGGATTAAGACGTTAGGATTTAAGAATGGGCGATAATAATATAACAATTTGATGAATTAAATTAGATGCTTTTTAATTTGTTAAGTGTTATACAATTTTTCGCTTCGATTCGGCTTCATTTAAAGAACACTTATTGTGCATGTAATTACTCTGGGAGCCATATCGAAAATTATTGTATTCATTAAAAGCAGATTTCTGATTTCATCAGAGCAACGGTGACTTAATCCAACCGTCGCGTGAGAATTGGGAAATTAATGGCGTCTTCCGTAAAAGCGACACGCAAAATTTCGACTAAACGCGCCGTATTCTGTCGAAGTTCTTACCACAAACACGGTGGGTTCGAGAGAATCCGGCATAATCAATCGGAGCTCTCTCGAACTTCGACACACCTTGCAGCTTAACGAGTGCTCTCCGCGAGAATGCTTTCCCGCATGAATTCGACGGTGTGATTTAATGCACTTAACTCGTGAATGATCACGCCGCAAATTTGCATTACATTAAATTAAAGTAATACATATATCGTGTATTCTAGAAAATGTGTAGAAATATATATATATATATATACAAATTTCTTTAAGTTTCTCGCAAATTTTAGAAGGGGTAACATGCCAGTTTCGTTTTTTTTTTATATTCGTTTGTTTGAAACAAAGAATTTTGTGTATCTTGCGTGAATCTTGTGTATAAAAGGATAAAATGAAAAATAAAAAAGCTGCAGCACTGAATCCAATACGCATCAATCTTGGAGCGATCCTGATGGCTTCTAGTAGTTCTCATTCGCGGACCGATCGGTTCTTCAACTACAAGAATTAGGTCATCGATCTACTTCGTCCTCGTAAATACGCGAGAAGTTTGGTCACGGCACGGCGCGGTGGTGTCTACCCCGCCTGGATATTTCGCCACGGCCTCGGTCGCGGCTCGCTCGGTTAACCCGCGAAGATGAAGTTAGCGAGCTTTGCATAGTTGGTGCTTTGTTTCGTACACTGGCACTGAGCCAACGGACCGCGCGTTCGCTATTATATGCCGACGCGGCCACGGTGACTACCCGCGCAGCACCTGAGCCATTTATAACGACGCCTTTCCTGAACCGCGGATGTTTTGTTACGATATTCATCGCTAATTGGTGCCTTCAAACGGAGTAACGTGGATAATGGAAGAATGAATTGTCAAAAGCAGATTGTAATCTGGCAAAGAGTCGTTTATATTGTTAAAATGGCATAACGATAGAATGTACGTATGAATAAAAGTATTGTATAATCATAACAACAAATGTTGAAAATGAAAATAACTTAAAATGTTAATAAAAATAATAAAAAATTAAAATGTTAATGTTAGTAAAAATATCTATAAGTTTCTATTGTATATTAGTGTAGAAATAGAAAAAAGAGAAATATGTAAAACGTCGTATATTGATTGATTTAATATATTGAATAAATGTTTTTTTTATGATAGAAATCTTTTAATTAATAAAAAATCAATTGGTACATAATAAAAGATATAACAGTATATTAAAATAATCACGAAATTAATTTTCTGTGTAATTCTAAGTTTCATGAAAATTATTTTTAGGAAAAGGAAAGTTAAAATTTATTCTATAGAGTATAACAAAAGGTAACGAGAGAGCATCAAACTAATGGCACTATTCAGCAGCAATTAATTGTATCGTTAAACAGTTGGAATACTATCCAGAAATAATTACACTCCTCTCTCTCTCTCTCTCTCTCTCTCTCACTTTATATATATATATATTTCTTTCATAACCACTCCCATTATATGAATTAATATATAAAATTAGTTACTCGACAAAATATGATATTACAATAATTTCTTGATTGACTTAATTCATAAAATTTATATTTATAGAATATAAATTAATGAAATAATTAATTTATAGCCTTACAATAAATATAAAGATCAAAAGTACTCAAAGTCAAATCAAAAGTAAGATTTTATGACGCACATTAAAAGAAAAAGAACAATTATTTTTTAAGTCATACAAAGTATTTATTGTATTATTTTCAATTTTATTAATAACATTATATTCAGTCTATGTGCGTAATCTGCACAATTTGTTTATTTAAACTTTTATATTCATCTTCATGTAGAAATTTATATATATATATATATATATATATATATATATTGTGTATATCAAAAATATAAATCATATTTCAGTACATATTGTAATACAATAGTATTAGCGTCTTTTTCTATTTTGTTTTAGAAATTAAAATATATTATATATCAAAGTATTAATAAATATAAGACTCAAATAATGACCTTTTTTAGTATACATATAATCTAAACATTTGATATCTTAATAATAGTAATCTAATTTGTAGAACAAATTTTTAAATCATACAATGACATTTATCAGTAATTATCACTAATTATGAAGTTTATTCTCTCCCTCTCTCCCTCAGTTCATTAATTTTCTGCCGTTTAATTTTGCATATCTTTCCCCTTTCCCTCGTTCCTTTCTCTTCTGACCTAATCCTTACGAACTTGACTTCGCACAATACCCTGAATAACTTTTAATTGGCTCTTTCAATTTGCCGTTTGAGCGGAACGGTAGCCAGCTGGGCTTTCTTACTTACGATTAAATTTGTTCGCCGATCGTTGTGGAAACAAATGGGAGATTGTCAGGAATGCGAGGAACGCCTAAACTCTTACACGCGTATTCTTCAGTATAATACAATGTCCTTTTCTTGCAAGCAAACATGGCGATTAGTAAACTTTACTCTCAAAATTAAACACTGGGAGTTTCTTGTTTACAAATTGGTACAGAAAATATTATCGATCTATGTCTTTTTACAAACTTGTTGAAGTTAATTAATTTTTACATCCCTCTCGCGCTATTTATGTAGAATTAAATAAAGTAAATATATGTTATATATATATATATATATATATGTATATAATAAATATATGTATATAGCTGTGCATTACGCCTATTTTCATGTAAAATAATATACAAATCTCCAAATAAATCAAAGCTGTGTAATAGAAAAATATGCGCATATAAGTAGTAATCAATTCCAATATCAAAGTACACCCAAAGTAAAACTGTAAGACATGTAATTGTTTTTAATTATGTTAATGCGTATAATTAACGGCATATATATATATATATATATATATATATATATATATATATATATATATATATATATACATATATATATACACATGTGTATGTACATAAATTTTTCTAAAGAAAATTGTGACACATATTCTTCTACGTTTTTTATCTGTTGTAAAAACTAATAAAAACTAATAACATTTAGTAATCTACAAATTTTGATATGGCTAAATGTTTATTAATTTTTATGTTGTGTAAATTTGAAAACAAAATGTAAAAAAACATGTGTTGGTGGTTGACATAATTAGCCTTCCAATTTGTTAATCGAAATAAAACATTTAAAAGGATTTTTATTTATTATAAATGTGTATAAATAAATGAAAAATATTAAAAGTTGTTAAAAAAATGTGATATTAAAAGATAAATGAATTTTTAATAACATTTTTTTATTTAACATTTATGAAAAAAATAATTAATTTAAAGGTATCTCTTTTGCATATATTTTATATATACTTTATATATGAATATGTAAAAGTTAAAGTCAATAGATTAAGTATTTTCTGAGAAATCATATCAACCGACTTGAAAAATGTAATTTCATGAAAAAAATACATTTAAAGTTTCAAATACATTATAGTTGCAAAATAAACAATGAAAGTTTATCTCCAATTAGTAATAACATATAACAAAGATCGTTCTTTAATTCAAAACGTTCACATTTTTTATTTCTTTCCAGTCTATTTACTGATAGTTCTCTTTGAGCGCGTTGACAAAGCATTAAACGCAAAAGTGTGTTAAAATTTAAAAATACCAATATCTTTTATTTCGTCGAAAATCAATAAAATCTTTTAAGAACTTATTTTTGAGATTTCAAATATTCAAAAAATGTAAAAAAATCGATTTTTTAAATATTATAGATTAAAATATCTCTTTTTTTTTAGCATTAAATTTAAATTTGGATTAATATAGTTGTATTAATGAATATTTATCAAAATAATTAAAATTTTTTATTTAATTTTGGAAATGCGATCTTTGTTGTTTTGCGATAGTAACTAGAAAAAAATAGTACATGAAAAAACTAACGAACACATAACTGTAATACAATACGTTGAACAATGATAGTGGAAATAACGGAGAAATGGAGTACAAGGACTAAGATAAAATCGATATCAACAAAAATTGACACCAGGTGCAGGTTTGTAATAGCAAAATCGTTTGAAATTCCAATATAGCAATTCCTTAAATCCCTGAAATTGTCTGGAGCAAACGTGCCCCATACCTTTGACATCGAAATCTAAATTAGAGATCTCTCGATTTAACGTATTCTCTATTTTCACATGCAAAAGATAATGGTAATTTTCACTGTAATCTAGAGCAAACAGTAATTTTCACTGCAATCGAATCTAAAGTTGCGCAACAAAGCGATTACATAAATAATTCAATCTTCAGCTATATTAAGACATGTATCAAAATTTATTAATGTAATTTAAAGCGAGTTGCTTTAAGTAAAATATATGCGCCTAATGGATTCATGAAAACTAATTACTTTAAAGAACATACAAATTTTTTTAATAATTGTATTGAATTTTATAAATTATAAATTTACAACACTATTTACAAGATCAGTAAACGGTATCACACATGGCAAATTTTATTAAGAAAAGGTCGCTCTTAATCCATCGAAATCATATTTCCCAATTGTCGAAGCCAAAAAACAGCATTAATTTCTGCGATTTGTAACATTGAAAAATAATTAAAGCTTGATTTCTGAATGTTTATTAAAAACATAAATTTTCTAAATTCTTTGGAGTGGAATCTCATTTCTTTCTAAAGAATGAAAATTGAACCAATCTTGAAAATGAGTAGCTCAATTTTCAATCTTTAAGAGTAAAATTCATTCTAAAAGTTTTAAAGAAAATATAAAAATAGATGTTATAAATAGATCTTAAAGATGTAATGTTAAAAATAATGTTAAAAATAGATCTTAAAGAATAAGTTTTTTATTAAGATTGATTTATTGTTTTGATTTTGAATATAAATACATTGTACTTTATAATTCGAATTCATTACCTGAATGAATTAATTCAAAAAAAAATCTTAAAAAAATTAAAAAATAGTAATAATGTCATATTACATAAGTCGATTAATATTTTTCAAAAATTAAGCTAAAAATTTAATAAGATATATCCTACAGCTGCATTTCTGAATCCAAGCATATATTTTCCAATATATGCCATGAGAAGGATGCAATTGCAGCGTAAAATGCCAATATTTCTCGATATAGTAAACTGTAAATATGTGTAATGTCGTTCACCCGATATTCCGAACTAATTCCTTGCGACGTATGCTATGATCCTTCTGTGAATTATCCAACTAGTTCAAATGCACACTTGAATAGGACGAACTATCGTTATTCTCAACTTTGTAGAATCATAACGAAACGTCATGGCCGGTATTTTTCTACAAAGTTTCCTTGCGTACTCGGTATTTTCCTCAAAAATCTTCCATGTTTAAAATCGATGCGAAAGTCATACGGACATCTTCGCAGGCTTTATTGTTAAATTGCTGGGAAAAATTCTCTACTTTATCTACCTCTATCTACCTCTCGTAGTTCAAGCAACATTCGGGCGTCGACTTGACTATGAAGTACACTTCTATAATTTCAGGCAGTATTTCGTATGTATGTAGGAATATATTTTCTTAGAAAATATCTCAAAAAATTAAGCAATATATATATATATAAAATATTCGTGTATTATATAAAATTATCTATCAATAAAATTTATTTAATAATAAGAATAAAGAAATTCTTTGTGAATCGAGTTTTAAAGAAAATTGGATGCATGTTTCAATTTGAAATCTTGATTTTTTTCATTTGTTTTAATAGAATTTATTATATATGTATAAGGCGTAACACTCGAGATATTTGACGTTGGAAATTGCAGCATTGTGTCACATAATAATCTTCTATTTAATTTTTAGAGATATATGAAAAGAGTATCAAATAATGTCATTATTATTATATGAAATGAGTGTGAATAAAATAAATAAGACTTTGATTGTTTATTAATTATTAATTATTTCTATTTTCTATTATCAAAATACGTAAGAGAGTTAAAGAAGATCAAATAAAATATTCTGTTAAGAAATACGAACGATATTCAGGTAATTGGATATATGAAAACCGTATCTTCTCGGTGAAACTAGCTGCCAAAGACACGACCGAATCATCAAGATTTTCGTAGAAAGCTCCGGTCTCGAGAGTAGGATCAACTCGTGGGCTAAGTAATTCCTGGGACACTGCCAATCGTCCCATCGGACTCTTGTCAAATCGCCGTGGGATCTACCAAGGATCACGTGCATCATGTGAATCTCAACGTGTTACATCGATCGACCTTAAAAACGGTTGCTAGAGAGTTAAGACGATACTTCAGACATTGTCGACACAAACATTTCAAACTTTCATGTCGTAATTTAATGTATTTAAGACATAATTATGTATATTGCATAACATAAATGAAATATAATCTATAATTTAGAAGTGTCTCTTTATAACATATATTATATGGCTTTATGTCTGAATTCTTAAAAGGAATCTTTCAAATTGTGTTCTTATTTGATATTAATATTCTTTAAAAAAAAATGAAAATTAAATATAAGTTACATTATTGTATATGTTAATTAATGAAAAATGCTGAAAAAATATATTTTTCACATGTAAACTTAATTGCCAGGATTGTTGAGTAATAAAACTTCATTGATGTCGCATTCGATCATCGCGACATGTGTTTCCCGAGATATTATGACCGACAAACAAGACCAAGCCACGAGGAAAAGAGAAACGGAGCGTAGTATTCCCGTGGGAGGAAAAATAGGTTGAGCAAACAAAAGGCAGAGGGTAAACTCCGCAAGAAAAGTCGCCGGAGTATCCCCTGCCCAGGCTTGCAAAGTCGAACAGTCGAATGTCGAAGTTGAATCGTACAAATGGCGGACAGGCGAGCGAAAAGCGAACGGAGATTCCTAAAGCGGTCGCAGAATGTGTCGCGATAAATTAGCTCATGCGATTCGAACTTTCCGAAGTTTTGTCAAAGTGCAAGAATCGCTCCGTCAAAGAACGCCACATACGAAGAATATCGGAAGTGAGATCTAAAAAATATAAAGACTCACATTCTTCAATCAGATAGCAAAGGGAAATGTCACATAATATGATGCAATCTGCAGATCTCTCGCTCTTCTCCCTTCCCCCCCCCCTCTCTCTCTCTCTCTCTCTCTCTTGTCCAGTGATCTAGTTCATTTTAAAAAATTCGACAATATTATAATTTAAAAATATACTTTTTCAGTATTTTTCGTTAATTAACATATACAGTGATAATGTAGCTTATATTTACTTTTCATTTTTTTTTAAAGAATATTAATTTTTTTAAAGAATATTAATATCAAATAAGAACACAATTTGAAAGATTCCTTTCAAGAATTCAAATATAAAGCATATATTATATATTTTTAAATTTATATCTTAAAAATAGTTTTTCATGTTTGAAATAATAAAAGCAATAAGGCAAAAGCGAAAACTAAAAACTATGAAGAATAACTGGGAATAATTAGAAAGTTTTCAAACGTAATAACAAATAAATAAAATTTACTATATATGTAAGTATACTAGATTATTTATGTTAAAAATGCACGTCAATGCCCTTAGCATAATCAATATTTTTAACATTATCAGAAGTTGATTGCTTTTAATATTAGTGACTTTTATCAGAAAACCAATACTAATGATGCTTTAATTACCTGTACATATATAGGGATCTCAGAAATAAATTAATGCAACAAAATATTTCATACAAAGCTCTATTTTAAGAAATATATGTTAAAAAACCTATTTAATAAAAAGTTCTAAATAAAAATTTTAATAATATATTTTAAAAAAAGAAAATGTTTTCTTTTATTCAAAAAAGTAAATAAAATTTCTTTCTTATGGAAATATAAATCTCTCATCTACGATTAATATTTAATAGCTTTTAAAATCAGATTTGACTGTAATAATTCAAAAATATAAGTAATTCCTACATATTTTTCCTTCACACGCGTCTTTTTATATCTTAATAGTACTTTAAAGATTATACACCTACAAAGATGGAAAAGATTTAAGGGGTAGTTTAGCCGTTACAGTCGGTTAATACCTCGATATTAATCTCATTTTGTGGCTTCCAAAGTATAGCGAGGCTTTCATTATTTCTTAGACTGAAATAAAATTTTGATCAGAGCACATCGTTTATATTAATCAATTATCACGTCA
>Ga0157363_1003383_pt1 | contig 14428 bp, 5 predicted proteins | sample AttsexASBM1_FD_111477 | JGI IMG/M metagenome (GOLD analysis project Ga0157363, IMG submission 111477) | Fungus gardens microbial communities from leaf cutter ant in Ribeirão Preto, State of São Paulo, Brazil - Atta sexdens ASBM1 | ecosystem: Host-associated > Fungi > Mycelium > Unclassified ...
GAGACATCCGAATGCGGATATTTTATATATTTCACAAAATGAATTGTGCAAATCTATAAATAATTATCGTGATACAACGAAAATCATTTATACATAAGTGGTAACTAAACTCTGTGGAAAAATAAATTTAACTTTTTTTTTATACAGTCATTTTCATCAATTTCATTCAATAAATTATACTTCGTTAAAGTATCGGATTTTATAGAAAATGAACGCTGTTGCTGTTCCATTTTCGGTAAGTCTCTTCTTCCCTTACAGAAATTTAATACCAATTTATTACATTGCAAGACAGTAATTAATTACTTTTTAAAAGTACTAAAAGTATTGGGCAATAGTGCTTTAATACTTAATATGTAAATAATAATTATAATTACCATCTATTACTGTTAAATTGATCAATAATTAGATTTCTATAAAAGTTTCAGATCTCATTATTGTATTTTTGTGATCTTATATATTAATATTAAATTCAGTTCAAGAATACTTATACTCAATTCGAAGGAATTCTTGATAAAAACACTTCAGAATAAATTGAGATTGGAAATCGAATAAAAAATATATCGATTGTTCCTCTGGAATTTCGTCGAATATATATCTGAATTTTAAAAATCTAAAATTTAAATATAAAAAAATATTAAACATTAAACATTAAAAATATTAATTAATATAAAGATGAAAATTCTATCCGAGTTTTCAAAATGATCAAAACAATCTCATTCCAACTGTTGTAGAATTTGCATAAATTTGCGTAAATTTCAAGTAACAAGATCAATTTCGCTCCAGTTAGCAGCAGTTGATAAGTCAATGAATCCTATTCATGCTGGAATGTACATGTATTATTTTCAAACAGAAAAATCAGCAGAGAAAAAGAGAGAAAGAGAGAGAGAGGGGGAGGAAGAGGGGGAAGAACAGCATGCGCATTGAAAGCTTTGTACAATCCCTGTCAAAGTTTAATCAATTTTCGCGATCCCGAGCATATTTCACCAAACGCGACGTAAACTTTCTTAAAGGACTGTACTGCGCGAGAAAGAGAAAGAACGATAACCGCTTGAAGTTGTCTCTCTCGGGTGACGTTTCGCAAGCGCCAGTGAGCGCCGCGCGGTTCTAGATTGGATAGAGTTCAGTAAGGTCACCAGCCTCGCCGGTACGCGGGTTTATGTTTCTACGTGCTCTTGCGTTTCTCCAGGATCTTTTTTCGTGTCGAAATCGCGCTCGCTCTTTAATTTCTCTCTCTCTCTCTCTCTCTCTCCCTCTTTCTCCCTCTCGCCACGTCCAACGTCCGACCATCCGACGTCGTTCTGTCGCGAACAGTCCGACGAGTTTCGCTCGTTCCGCTGTGCTCCGCTGCCATTTCCGAGCTGTCGTCATCGTCCGTTTCCCACGGACGCGGGGACGCAGTCGGCCGACGTCAGCTGCTGATACGTCGCGCACAAGTTCCTTCCGCAGTTCTGAGGAACCAACTTCTTCTCTATAGAGCAGTAGTGCGAGGTACGTAGGATCTTATCTTGCCGCAACTTCCCCCCCTCGCGTCTTCACGCAGCAATGCATTTCGAGTCCCGCGAGTTCCGTCAATGCCGGTTACCGCGGAGGTTAGGCGTTCGCGCGCGCATCTGCTCCGCGATAGCTCAGATAGCTGCGATTGCGATATGTTAATTCAGTCGGCGAGATGAATAAACGTCCGTGACGCGTCGCGACATTAATCCAAAATCGACGGATCGATCTCGACACCGCAAAGTGAGACTCCGATTTGAGAAAGGAGAATCAAGTCAGATCAGTGTCTCAATATCGCGATGGGACAAGCTCTGTGGGAGATTAATTCTTAAGATTCTTAAGACTCTTTCTATAGATTTCAGGTAGAAAAAAAGTCACATTAGAGTTCGACTCCAACGATTCTTAACTGTCCTTAACCCGTAAAAAAAGTGACAAAAGAATGTACATATAATTCATCGGCAGCCTTACAAGTGTAAGTCCTTGGAATTTCCATGTATTTTTGAGTATAACAAAAGAACGTAACAAAAGAAAGCTATTGTTCTTCATCGCGGAAATGGTGACAATCTGTCTAAGATATCATTTGTACGGAAACATATGTATTTGAGGATTTCGATAGAATTCATGCAAGAATTCTTTACAATAGTCTATTAAAATATGTTATGGATGCTCATTAAAGGGTCGTGCGAAGTTGTTGAATGTTGGAATGTCGTTGCGCGATAATTATTGCATTCGCAATTGTTCGCAATTGTACGGAGGCGGGGCTGGGGGGAAAGGCAGAGAATCCATATACGGCTAACTTCATGCGAAAATGAGAAGTAACATTTGCATTTACATGAAATTAAGCGGTAAATTGTGTCTTGCATAATACACGGCGCTTCCTAACCTCACAACTTGCTCGATGATGTAGGAATTCTTTTTGTCGACGAGAATTATCCTCGGAATTATTACTGAGAGATATATTGCTTATTTATTACAAGGACAATAAAAAAAAAATTTTCGTTTTTCAAAAATAAGTTTGATATTTTGAATCATTAAAATTTTGTAATTAATTTTGACATGCAACTTTTATGTAAGAACTGAATAATTGTCGAAGAATAAAAGTATGTATCTTTAAAATGTTTTTTCTTTTTTTTTTCATGTTTGTGTTTCTTTTTTATAAGGAATTAAAAAATAATAATTTTTATGTTATGGTAAATGAGCGATATTGTGTAATATTTTTATAATAATAATATATATATATATACATTAAAATTATGTTGACTATAATATATGTGATAATTAAAAATAAAATTATAATCTCATTTTAAGTATGTATACTTTGTAAATAATAATTTTAAAATATTTATTTTGTTTTATTATTCTAGGAACAAATCAAAAAGGAAGAGGAAATTGTGAAGAATATAAGAGGATATTTTCACGCAAAAGTGAGAGAGAGAGAGAGAGAGAGAGAGAGAAAGAGAGATGGCCAAGAAGACTCAGATGGTAACAACGTATCTTCTAAAATACTGAAAGATCACCATTCATCATTGAAATTAAAATGTTGGATTCTGAGAGAAATTGATTTTTGAAAGTATTTAATAACAATGGCAGAAAATATAGAGGAAAATATTAATAAATCAGTGGAAAGCAACATGTCAGAAATTTCTACAGCAGACGACAGAATAGTTTCCTTTGAGGAAAATCATGAACAAATAAATATCGACGAACCATCTACTTCTAAAGAATCTTCAGACATTACTGCTGAAAAAGAGAAAATCGAAGGTACAGATTTACATAATTCCGAACAGCAACAAAATACTTCTAAAACTGATTGCAATGGAGATTTGAAGGAGAAAACTAATCCCAAGAAGATTGAATCTGGGACTATTGAATCCGGGACTATTGAATCTTCCGAGACTAACAAATCTGAGACCAAAGATAGCAATTTTAATGAACCTAGTTCTGCAGAAGCAAAGATAGATGACACCATTTATGCTACTACTCTACAGAGTAGCTTAAATGAGATCATAAAAGTTGTTCATGGAGATTTGGCGATGGAGATACTCCGATGTTCTAATGATATTACGGAAAACAATGACGAAGAGAATAATGAAAAAGATCAACAAACGGTAAGGAAGGAAGATGACGTTTCGAAAGATGATATGACTGACAGTGCAAAGGAATGTACTACTTTCCCGACCGCAGAGGACAAAAATGATTCGAGAGAGTCTTCGAACAAAACGGAAGAGAAATCAAACATCGGAATTGTTCATTCTCCGACCGCGTTTGGTGAACTTATTGAAGAACAGCTTGCTAGCGATTCTGCATTATCGACTGATCGCGCGGATCACATAGTAGAATGGGTCAAAAACTCGGTGGTAAACGCCAACAAGGAGGATACCATTGTCGAAAAAAGTAAATTTAAGATATATGAAGAAAACACGACGAACGAGGCAGAGAAACGAAAGATGACTACTGTCACTCCATCTTTCATATCACCCAAAAAATCGTTGAAGATAGTAGTTAACAACATTATAAAGAAGAGTATTAAGTGGTGAGTAGCATATGTTTAATTAATTACTGATTACTAATCGCGTTAACCAAAATCGAGAATAAAAGAGTAAAAGGTAACGAAATATTTCTCAACTAAAACATATCATCTTTAATAATTATTGTACTTCCAATTCCTTCTTATTTTTCAAGCTAAATAAAAATTAAATAATCGTTCTCTAAATCTTTCTCGTAAAAAAGCGTTTCTTAATAAAATCTCAATACTTCATAAAGAGATATCATATATATTTTCTTAATATTATTTGTACGATAAAATTCCTAAAACTTCAGAAGAATTTGATTACAAATGATTTTTTAAATTCATGTTTGATGTCAATTTTTTTGTTTCGAAACATTATGAGAATTCGCGCAATTTTGACACCATCGGGAACACGTTAATAATCGGTTGCGCTATAATTTTGTACATAAGATATTTTTGCAATATAGCGAATAATACTCCTTTTCCCTGTAATCGCTGTTTGATGGTGACTGAGATATTGGCGTTATCGGCTGATAAAGCCGGGATAAGTGGCGAGCCTACGAACGGACGCGCAAACGCACGTTAACTACGTCGAGAATCGGGGTAGAGAAAGAGAGGTGAGGTGAAGACGTTGTAGAAAAAAAGAAGCCGGAGGGAGCGAAATATTGACCGTGGAACGATAAGCAAACGGTGGTGTCGATAACAGGATGACTATTTCTGCAACGCGTCCTCTCCTTCTTCAATCTCCGTTTATCTACAAGATAGTGTGCGTAGTATATCCATTTTCCGTATTTCTGTCACAAATATCTTTTTCCACGTTCTTGTCTTTTATTTGTCATCTAAACCACATTAAAAGGAAATTATAGTTCAATTATATATTTTTCGTAACAAATAAGGTTTATTAATTTATTATTATTATTATTTTTTTTTTTTTAAAGTTTTGGAGATTATTTGGAAGTACAAGTGTATTTAAAATTAGTTACGTCCGTTATTTTAATGGAATTGTTTCTTTCTTATCTTCCATTGTGTGTTTTAAATTTAAAACTGTTATAATTTGAAAAATTTAATTATATCATAAATTATATCATAAATTTGGAAAATTCACTTATCTATCTTTCAAAGAAAAACTTTCATTCATTATATTGTTTTTTTACTATTTTACTATTTTAGTAATATAATGTATATTTTAAAAAGATACGTCGTTCACTTTGTATTTTTTTTGTTTTCCACTATTTTAACTATCGTAATTAACAAACGTTTAAGAAGAAAATTACAATAATTCTCTTGAAACAAAGGAATGATAATTCTGCTATAGATTTATACACCCAGAGAAAGATTTTCTTCGATTCAAAGAAATATTTCTTTGCTATATGGTTAAAAAAATTTCTTTGATTTGAACATAATTTCTTTAAATTAAATAAGTTTTTTTTATTTGCTTTCAGAAAATAATATTCAAATCAAAGAAATTTTTTTCTTCAACCGTGTAGCAAAGAAACATTTCTTTAAATCGAAGAAACTTTCTGGATAATATTTTTTATTAGTACCGTTGAGTTGTCCGTTGGAGAACATCTATTTTTGAACACAGATCGTGAAATGTGTTTTTCTCCTTAAAAAAATATGCACTTAGTGCCTGCAGAAGATATCATTCGAACAGACGGGAAAATAAGTAATTTTGTCAGTTACCGTAGTCACAGTATCAATGTTTCGATGACACGAAGGTTAAACAGCGACAATATGCTGTTGATGACGCCAAGCATAACCTTGCAATTGAGCAGTACTGCATCTATGAAGATGTTATCGCTATCAAGACATTACCTCAATCTTTACGTTTACACATCGATTGACAAAAAATGTATAGCATCTGAGTCAGTTAAAAGCTTGTGCGTACGCAATAAACAACTTCCTGGATTAAATTTATCTGATCTCTATAATTATACATTTTTGTTACTACATACATGTATCCACAATAATAAATAGAAATTCATTTCTAGCATAAACTTGATAGAATGAATGAGAATAAAAACTGAAAATAATTTTAGATTTTTATTAGTGTCTATTTTCAATTCTTAAAGCTATAAATTATTAATGCTTTACAAAAGCATCTTTATAAAAGTAAGATTCTACTTTTGCTCTAAAATGTTATATATTGTATCTTTTTTATATAGGTATTTTATAGTTTAGTTGTGTAATTTCTATTCCGGGGAAAACTCAACAGAATCCTCTACTTATAAATTCTTTTTCTTAGTATACTTATGCATTATTTTAGAAAGTTTGAGAAAATCTCCTTTGTTCAACAAATACTTTATCATGTCTTTCAATGTTCAAATTCTTTTGCAAGCAATATTTCGTAATTAATGGCGCACAATTTAACATTCAGATGAATACGTCGAATCTCTTGTTTTATGCAAAGAATTCGGATTTTGATTTAAGTTTCTACAAAACAATTTGAATCTGCTAAAGCAATAGCACAAAAGCGATAAAACATTACGATTATTTTACGATTGTGTATCATACATGCTTGACTCATGATTATGCCAATTGGCACTGAGCTGTTCGAGAAACTGTCTTACAATTTAATTTAACAGACTCATTTTCTTATATATCAATATAAAAGACACCAATTCAGAACATCATGATTTATTGATAAAATTTTACTTTGCCTTTTATCGTTTTATTATAAACATTTTGCTTTACTACTTCGCACTGATTGGAATTTCAAAAGGTTCATAAAGTTATTTAGAAAGAACTATTTTATCTAAAGCGCGTTTCTATATTTATATATAAAACGCATTCTTTTGAAAACTGGTTTTTTTTTTTAATATGCTTGCTATCTTCTTCTTGCTTCTCTTTCTTATCATATTAAACGTTTTAGAATTTTTATATTGATGATATTTTATTAGCTTTATGGATAACTGAGTACTGTTATCCAAGGTAGCTTCTAGAAGAGTCACCATGCGCGATTTATTTTTTGAACGATGGATCGACAAGCGTTTTTCCGAGTGCCTCTCGGAGTACCACCACGTAACCGAGACTTGAGATAATTATAATACGCGATCGACCAATATGTATATGCGCGCGCGTGTTTCACGGAGAAGGCTATCCAGTTTCCATGGTCCCAGGCCAAGGCTGGTCTCACCCTGCAGGCGGCGGCGGCGAAGGCAGCAGCAGCAACAGCAACAGCCAGTCGCCGCCGTCGGATGAAAGTAGAGCTGCTGCGACGACGCAAGAGGGGCGTTAATCCCCACGAACGGTACCATAGAAACGGTACCGCTAGGGTCGTTACGTGCAGTCACCGCTTATCGGAGACCAACCACTCCGGTACCGATTCGAAGGGCTCGATCTACCCAGCCCTTCGACTTCACAGCCCTATTCTATGCACGTCTTTCTATTTCTGCATTCGTCGATATTTAATATTTTCTCATGAACGTTTCTCAATAGCAACATCACACGCTTCATTAGCGAGAAAAGTATTTTATTAACTTAACTTGAGCTTAAGGGAATCCTAAAGTCGTTACTGACTAAATCAGATAATTTTTGTATAACAAATACTTTTTTCTCTTTCAAAATCCTTTTCCAGGATTAAAATATATGCATTAATACGTGTCTGTGAGGTGGAGTTTATGCTGAGAATTACGAAAAATTTTGAAATTGATAAATTTTTTACCATTTCTTAGTGTACTCAAGCTATTAAGCGTCTCAAGCTATTAAGTTGTGACAACATTTGCTTGATACGAAAGTTTTGTATACTTATGAAATAGTAATCTCCACAGACACGTAGTTTGCAATGAATTAATAACGTTGAGTTCTTAGAATTAGACTTAGATGTTTTATCGATGAATTTGTTATACGAAAATTGATATGAACGCGCGACTGCGTATATCATATTTGCGTGAGATATTCGTGTCGTGGTAGTATATGAAGATGAAAATATGTCGATGCGTTGGAAAAACGATGACCTCTGGTGACTTCGTCGGAGTTCGGGCTTTACTTTAGGATTTTCTTAAGAGATCTTAGATTAAAAGTATACAGGATGTTTCAGACCTAACACATCATGTGTCAATGGCAGATTCTCGAAGTTATTATTTTGAGATTAAATTCTAATACCAAAATGCCGAGGCTATAATAATTTTTATATTATAATCATTTAAAGCTAGGAAATTATACCATCTAAAACTTGCACTTCAGATATGACATAACGCAAAGCGTTAAAAGTAAAGGCTAATGGTTATTTTTTATTAATATTGATATAAATATTACATAGGCAACAATAAAATTGCTGATATTTCTTTTCTTGATTCTCTTCTATTTATTATGTTAAAAAAATGTTTTGCCTGAACATTATAGTAAAAGAAAAGACTAGAATTCACAACGAATCCAACAACTCAACATTGTTCTTACTTAGGTTGAGTTTCTCGTGTTTAAATCCATATTTGACGGAACTTGCGGCAAGCGGTCGACCATCTAAAGACCTTGAAGAAAAAGGAAAAGTCTTTGTTCACAAGTTCCTCGGCAAGGAACCACAATCACATGTTGGTGATGGGAATGATGACTATGTGTTTTCGTATAGCGTGCGTCTCCCTTTCATATGAACGCACGCACAACCGTATGCTTCTCTTTATATGTAGACATTCAGAAGGGTGTGCGTAATGGTATCACTATGGCGGAATTCGGGGAGATAGATTTCTGCTTCGGACTCTTTTCTCCTGCTATGAGAAAAGTGTTTCTATCACCTTCAAGGTCATTTGACCTTACATTTTTCAATTGTGGTAGTCTGCCTACAGACTCGAGTCGCTTTGTATAAAACTAATCAAAAATCGATTCTTTGCATAAAATAAATTTAAAAAATTCGACCTGTTTTTCCGAATGTTATCATTATTTACGAAATATTATCTGCGTGAGGATTTGAACATTGAAAGATATGATAAAGTATTTGTTGAATAAAGTTTATTTTTACTTTTCTCAATATTTAAATTAAACGCATAGATATAAGAGAAAAAAGCGCTCCATTTACCGTGCCGACTTCTAATACTTCTAATAACTATTTTTTTTATTGTTATATTTATTGTTTGAATTAGTAGGCATTCTTTAGTATTATTTAAATTACTAGGAATCTTAGTGTCGAATTTGACATCTTTATTTCATTTTTATTGTTACAAAATTTATAAGTAGAATATTCTATTGGATTTTTCGAAATAGAAATTTTACTTTTAAGTGTAAAAATATTACCTATATGCAATATTGAAAGAAATAATATATAATTTTAAAGTATGAAATAGAATATCTGTCTTGCTTTTTGTAAATTGAATTTATCTGTAAGAATCGAAAATGGAAAATAGGTGAAATGGAAAGTTTTCAATTTTCCTTCTTGTTTCTATTAAGATTCTATGATACCTATTTGTAATGTTTCCAATATTGGACGTTTGAAGCTATAGACTTCAAAAATTCTCTAAGAGAAGATAGATACAAAACCAATTAATTATTATTTCGTACAATCTTGTACATTATTAAAAATTCTAATTTTATTTTCGCTTATTTTATAACATTATTGATCGATTTGAACAAAATAAATCCTATCGGCTATTAAAATCAAGAAATTGATTCTCAGAACAAATCACGCTAGGCTGTGTTACAAGAATTTCTCTGTTTTGACTTTTGTCAGATTTTAAGCATTTATTTGATTTAGGATTCTTCATATTATCAAGTTACGAAAAACGTCGTAAATTCCAATCACGATTAATCGCGCGAGGAAAGCCCGAAGCCCGCTGTGCGGCAATGGAGCGTCTTCTTCGCCTTCCGAACCCTGGTATCCTGGTAACGCCGGAGAGTGACGTCATTCGGCGTGTATGATCCAGAGGCCCAGCGGCCGGTAACCGTCCATCGCGCACTGCCAAAGCCACCATCACCATCACCACCACTATCACCAACACCATCACCCACCGTCACGACCAGCATCGTCGCCACCCTCGTATCAACCCACCCTCTAGTCTCTCTTCTATCTCACTCTTGCTCGCCCCCTCCGGCAATCCCTTTCGCAATTTCGTCGCCCTCCGAACGGACTCTAACCCCTCTTGCGCCGCCGCAGCCGCCTATAACGAGAGCTGGATAGAGCAGGTTTCCCGAAGCAAACCGAGATCATGGCGAACGCGTACAAAATGCTATTTCGAGATTTTTGAGTTCTTCGTTTATCGACGCACCCAGAGTTGTGTCGACATTAATGCTATCTGTGACACATTGTTTAGACATGTGTTATTTATATCTTAACAAGTATAATTTTGTAATTTCTTATCTTATATCTTTCTTTGAGATAAAACTTAAAAAGAAGAATCATTGTGTTTATCCAAGAAAGTTAATAATGAATATTACGATATTCTGCTTGTTATTAAAATTTTTTGTTTGACTTTTATCAACAAAATCGAATGCACTTTAGAAAGTTCAGAATCGCGACGAAATCGAACGTTCCTCAAATTGAAGGATTTATATCAATATTGTTTGCACAATTTCCTGTATTAGAGCTTGATATATTTAATGCATTCACTACTGCATTTCATGTGTTCACGAAACAGAAAGGTACAGCCTCGTCTGTTACTCGTCAAACCCGAATGTAAAACCAGATCCTCTTCTTTATGATGCTCATTCTAAATAGATTTCATTAGGAATCCAGTAGAGTGTTCGCGGATTTTTCAAATGGTGTTTTATTGTAGGAATCGAGAGAGAGAGAGAGAGAGAGAGAGAGAGAGAGAAAGAGAGAGAAAGGATCGTAAATTCATTCAATGCCGATGGATATGCCGTAAATGCAGCATAATTGGTATTTTATCATAATATTACATTTCGTTTCTTCTCCATGCATTTAAATCGCAATTTTGAATCTCCATTTATTATGCATTTTAAATGATACAAATATTATATAAATTACAATTAAATTTTAATTTTGTGCTCTAACGGAAATAAAAAAATTGGTGTCGAATATTTATTTATTTTATTAATTATATGATTAGAGATTATGATTGAGCTTACACACAGAAAAATGCATACTCTACAACGAAAGCAATAATTACTTGTTGTTAAAAATATTTTAAAAGTTCTCATATTCGCAAATCTATTATAAGTTCATCATCAGATTTATTTTGTGTCAGATTTATTTTGCATCTTAGTAAGTTTAATATTTCAATATATTAATAAATTAAAACAAATCAATATTATTAAATTGAAGTAAATTCTATTTGCTTATAACATAAAGTCATTTTTTCGATCAATTTTATAATATTCTTTAAAAGAAGATAAATTCTTGTTTTTCATACACACTGAAAGAAAAGATTGACTGCTGCAGCAAATTAGATGATAAATATGGCATAACATTTTAAAATTGGCTGCAGTAGCCAATTTTTGGTTGCTGCAGTCAATTTTTAGTTGCGTTAACCTATCCGCAATGTTAGTACAAGATTTTGATTGGCTAACGCTATCAAAAATTGGCTGCTACAGCCAATTTTAAAATGCTATGCCATATTTACCATCTAATTTGCTGCAACAACCAATCTTTTCTTTCAATGCAATAATGAGTTTTTCTAAAATTTATAAATGTATTTTAAAATTATAATTAAGAAAATCTTCTTTGTTAAAGATAACCATTAGGACGCGTTCACACCTTGACGGAAAAGCAGAAAGCGGAAAAGCAGTGGTCAATCAGAACTCGCACTAGTAATAAGTAGCACAAAAAGCCGAAATTATCGACTACCATCGTAAGTTCTGATTGGCTGCTGCTTTTTCGCTTTCTGTTTTTCCATCAAGATGTGAATGCGCTCTTAAATCGTTACTTACAAGAAAGAAAATAAAGTGAGCAATCACTTAGTAATAGAATGATATTTTTTCTGTGTATGTATATAGTGCACATTTTATTGTGATACAGTAATACAAAGTAAAACTATAGCATGAGTCCTTATTTGTCGCCAATATTAAGGATCTTAGAGACCATTACGTGTTCTATCCCGTATCGCCGTGTAAATAATCCGGAGTGAAACTAGGCTTTCGAGAGCACACATATTGGTTGATGTACGAACAACTTACAAAAAGAATGTATTCTCACTATCGTTCGACTAAATCTAAGTCGCTAACAATAAGTGGATTTTTTTCCATCATATGAGCAACAGGTCGAGGTTAACGTCGATGCCGCGTCGTGTCGGCGACGCGACGTAGGCGGAAAATATTTAATTCAAAACCAGTTTAAAAGGACTGAACGGATTGACTTATTTGACCTGAATCGTGAATGAGCGATCCTTACAGATATATTGATCAGATCGCAGAAGCGCAAGCCTGAAGAGATCGGCGCTTGTAGAAATCTTCTCTGGAGACTCGAGCGCGCGACTTGGCAGGTTTGGGCGCGAGGCAGGCAGACAGAGTGGGCGCGCAGGCAAAGGGAGAGGGTGGCTTGGACTTTGGTCGGGGTGGTGGGTATTGATCCCGGCGAAGCGGTAGCAGCGGGGTAGCCGAGACCCCACCTCAAGAAGGGTGTCTCCCCTCTTCTCTCTTAACCGCGCGGTTCGTCTCTCTTCATCTACTTCTCTCTTTCGTGCTCTTTCGCCAATGACGATGAGAGGAAGAGCAGGCGAAAAGAGAAAGGGAAGTAGGAGCAGAGGAACCACGTGAGTGGTATACTTGTCTCTCAAGAGAAAGAAAGATAAAGAGAGAGAGAGAGAGAGAGAGAAAGGGGTGAACCACCTAACGCATCCGTGTGTACCAAAGATATCATCCTTCTGTTCGTAATGAGCGGCCCAATAAAGCCTTCGAAAAAGCATTGGAACTTTTATGGAAGAGATCTACGAATGCAAACTCATATTAGGGAAGCAAAAAATATTTTAGTTTTTTGGAAGAGAAGGGTAAATTTTTTCTAAATATTTTTTTTAATTTACTACTTGATTTACAAATGTTTTTATTTGAAATTATGTTTTATTGTCTTATCTATCACGTTTGTGAATCATCTCTGATGAAAAGACAATTTTTTTAGAAAAGAAATTTTTTTGTGGTCAGTCCGTTTTTACATTAATTATCTGATATATAGAGAGCAAATGCTATATTTATATTTGGTTTAATTTTTTTCTCTTTGTGTAAGATGAAGCATATTAAATTATTACATAAAAAAACATCTTGAATTTAAATTATGATTTTAATAATTATTTAATTCTTGAAATAGATTATACAATTATAAATATTTAAAAACGTTGTTTTTAGAACATTTTAAAAAGTCTTTCTTTGTTTTCTATATTATTTAAATAATTTTCAGATTTTTTAGATTTACAAATGCATGTCAGGTTCATTTTTTATTATATATAAATATTATACTTATTAACCGAATAGTTTATATATATTTTAACTCGCAAAATTGGTGACAATCAGTATTTAACGAAAAATCTTCTTATAATTAGGATTCTTTTACTATTCGTTAAATTGAGAAAAAGATTCAAATAAAACATAGTTTCTTTGAATAAATAAAAATATTTAGCTATTCTGCTGTATTTGTAAACCTTTGAAAATAAAGCTATCAAGAGACAGAACTTTTTAAAAATGGAAAATTTTTTACAGAAAAAGAGAGAAAAAATAAAATATAATTTATTTAATGCTCTTAAATGTATGTTTTTACAAATGCAAGTTACTGTGTAAGATAAAATGAAGTTATTCATTTGCAAATTGTTGGTAATATAAATATTTGCATGTTAATAACATGTTAGTATATACAAGTATATGTTAGAAAAAATACATGGATATATCTGCGTAAATTGTAATTGTATAAGCATTAACCGCCAGCTAATTAAGACGGAAAAAAAAGTTGTTTTTAAATTATACATAATGAATAGAAACTTTTTTACAATGTTGTTACCAAAACAAAAAAAAATTCTCTAACTTTTCCCTTAAGTTACTTTTTAAAAAATTTGTCTAATTATAAAGCCAAAAAGAAGCATTAAATAAAAACAAAAATAGAAATATTATAATGTTTTATTAATTGCATTAAAAATAAATAGAAAGTGACATAAATAAAATTTTTGTAGTATTTTTAAAAATATTTTTAAGACGAAAACTTTAATTTTGTGTTTGTGAAAAGAGAGCTTTATCTTTCCATTTATCTCTTCGATATCTTAAATTCTGTGTGACAATTTTTAATTTATTTATTTTTAATTCTTTTATTTCATTAATTTCATTATTTCATTAACTTTTTTCTTAAGTTTTTTTTTTTATTGATTCATATTGATTCTTTTTTCTTCTTTTAAGAGGATCCTAAAATCGTCTATTTTACCGATTAAATGCAATAATTTTGTCAAAGATATTAGATGTACAACTTTGTTTCCGCCGTTTTCCTATAGATGGCTTTAGCGGTAAGTGGTGGTCGAAATAAATAGATCATAGACGTCATACAATAAACTTGGGCATCTGTCAACATAA
>Ga0157363_1003385_pt1 | contig 14423 bp, 3 predicted proteins | sample AttsexASBM1_FD_111477 | JGI IMG/M metagenome (GOLD analysis project Ga0157363, IMG submission 111477) | Fungus gardens microbial communities from leaf cutter ant in Ribeirão Preto, State of São Paulo, Brazil - Atta sexdens ASBM1 | ecosystem: Host-associated > Fungi > Mycelium > Unclassified ...
CACACACACACACACACACACACACACACACACACACACACACACACACACACACACACACACACACACACACACACACACACACACACACACGAACACACACGCACACACACGCACACACACGCACACACACGCACACACACGCACGCACGCACGCACGCACGCACGCACACACACACACACTTTCTCTTTATTCTGTATCTTAAAAAAGCACATTCATAGCATAAATATTGATGTATGTAAGTAGCAAGCGATTAATTATTTCACTGTATACTCTTTTTCCAATATGTATTCTTTCCGATTGCATACCGTTTGTCGTTGTAATCGATCGATTTTCCGGAAGTCCCTCGAATGAAGGATACGTTGAAGGATGCACCGTGTTACTATTGATTCCGGTCACGTCGTATCCCACTGGCATACTTGTCACGTTTTCAGTAATCTGCTTCGTAAGATCAATGATAGTCTGTATTCTTGTTTCGGTTGTTCCTATCGAATCAGCTGCAATCGTGGTTTTCTTGAATTTTCCATCATCTTTTGTAACAGTGCCATAATGCATTCTTGTGCTGCTTGATTCCATTATCAACAACGGCTTTACGCTCGTGACATCTTCATTTACGGTTATTATACTTTGTTGTTGACCATTTTTCGACACTGCAGGAGTGCCTTCATTGTTTTGGCTTTTTGACACACGCAAGCCAGTGTCGTTTATATATATTCGTTGGCTTTCATTAGAATTTGTGTAATTAATTGATACAGTACTGGTTTCCGATATGCTGATGTCTTTCAATGACTGATTCGTGACATTTTGTATGGATAATGAATCATCGATAACTGAGTCTGGTTCCAGCAGCTGGATATTTGCCGCTTTTATCTGATTAACTTCCAACCGCTTGGAGCCATTTTCAGCCTCTTTGTCATCCAGTAACTTGATGGTAGTGCTAAAATCGTTCGAGTGATTTTGCTCGGCATAATCATATCGATCTTTCAATCGTGACGTATAATCTTTATCATTTTCATTCGCGATGTTCATCCGTTTGCACTCAAGACACTTTAAAATATCTCTAGGCAATGATTTTTCGCCGTTTGTCGCTGAAAACTTATTATTGAGAGTCACAAGATAGTCTTGCACCGTTTGCAACAACATTTTACAACGTTGATTATTCAGAGCGCAATCTCTTCTTTTGCGAGATACCTCCCGCTTGAAACGCGTGTCAGCGTCTCTTCCATTTATCGTTAGAAATGTGTCGTCTTTTACAACTTGTGTTATCTGGCTCGTAAGCTCCGTCTGATCGATAAAAGATGGATCTCCATCTATCACTTTTCCAACCCGGGACTTCAATAATGATCTTTTGCTGAGAGGAAAGCCTAGTCTGATCGCTCGCTCTACACGTGTTTCCGGTTGAACTGAAAGAATCATGGTAGAAGAAACGATTCTTCGAAGACATCGGCTGGAAATTGGCGATTGCAAAGACGAAGCAAAATTTTCGAGAAAAACAGTAGGGTAGGCTTCTACAAACACACGTAATATTTACTAATTTTTACCTGAAGTATTATGAGCATCATGTCCTGATATTATAGAAAATATAAAGTTGATAATTGTCATAAAAAGTACAATCAATAAGATTGAAATCACTCCAATCAGAAGAATATGTTTGTGCCGTGCATAAAAATTCGAATGGCTACGTCCGCTTAATTTCGTTATGCATTTGTTAGAAGTTACGCCTAAAATCGTGATCAATATTAATCTTAAAATATGTTGAAAATACATATATATTATAACAAAGCAATATTCACAATATAGATCTGCCCGCGTTGCCCGAAATTTTTGCACTTAAAGTAAGATGAGTATAATGTATTTGGATGTTTGAAAAGAGAAAAAGTGATGATTCTAAACGCAAAAAGTGCAAACAATTCGAACAAACCTATTAGCATTCTTGAAGGATTTATATACTTTAATCAAGATGAATGCTAAAAAAGAAAATTTAATCTTTGGATTTATAAATTCACCGACACTACAATAGATCTCTACATTTCATTACTCATAACTTTTTTGATCTTATAATTTTAGAAAAAAATATTTCAGGAATTAAGTTGCTTGGTTTTTTACGTAATCCGATTTCTTTTTTTTATGATTTGAAATTTCAAAGTTGCTTCCCTAATATCCCCTTGAAATAGAACTCCAAAAAATCATTTGTAACATACTTAAAAGAACTTTTTGTAACAACAAATCGTTATTATTCATCATATTTAGAAAACACTGGATATAAAAGTATCTCTAAATATTAGTCTGTAACATTTTATTTGAGTTATCCTGTATATTCCTATGATTTTTAATTTATTATTAAGACGCTTTTCAAGATTTTCAATGAAGAACTGGATAATATGTAACAGCATATGTTTCTCAAATATCAATTCAAGTCAAGTAATAAAACTGTATTTACCTGTATTTCGAATTCTCGAATCCGTCAACACAACGCAACATGGTGAATCAATTGGAACATCGACCAATTGCAAAGGTAGGCTTTTATTTTTATCGATGTGCAGTTTATTCGATTTATCCAAAAGACGCACTAATTACGCAAAAGAAAATTAACAAAATAATATTAATTTAAATATAAGTCTTAATTAAATTATACAAAATTCTTGAATATAACTATGTTTTCGACTTACTTTTGATTAACTTCTAAGTTTTTTATAACGATCGTGCTGTTTTGTACGAAATGTCTAACTTTACTGATCTTCACACGAGATTACGTCGGCGACTAAACCCTGGATTTGATAGGCAGAGTTCTTCACCACGGTGCGACAGAGAAAAATTGCTGACAGCTTATATCGTCTCCTATTACTTTCATGTGAATGAACCCTTTTACACGCATTTCGACAAGTGTCTCTGTCGCTGAGCTTGCAAAAATCTGTGAATGGAATTCTTGGTTTCCATCGCAAAACTAAAATGTTGATTTCAGCGCGCAAGCATAATGATAAGAATTAATTGATCTTTATTGTACAGATCTGAAAACTTAATAAAGTTTTTGCGTTTCGTGTATCTCTCATACATTATATTAGGGAATATAACGCTCACGATTAATGACTCTCATTTTCAAGTGGAAAATTTTTCCTTGAAAGCTCCAAATCTTAATAAAAAACTATTACTCTTCATTGTAGAAAGTTTCGTAGCTTGTAAAGTTATTTCTGTCTAGCGGAAAAGTGGAATGAAGTGCCAAATGATATTTTTTATTGAAAAATTAACTTAAACAAAGTTGTCTTAAGAAATTATCTCCTTTAAAAAAGGAATTGATATACTTCTATCTTCATATGCAATTAAATAGAAATCGTATATTTATATAAATAAGAGAGCACATTAAGATAAAATAATTAATATATGAAATAAATAAAACTATTAAAATGCAATAAAATGTATGTTTATTCTCTTCTTAAAAAATATGTATTTCTTTTTATTACTTTATTTTTATTTATTTTTCACAGTTTTCTATATTTATTATTATACTTTTATAAATATATTACTTATTAGAAGAAATATATAGGGGAAAGTTGCCGAATGCATACTGATCACCTAAATCGTACTTTATCAATATTTTATATTATTACTAGATATAAGCAACATTACTAGATAATATAAAATAAATGAGTAATATAGACAAAAATATAATAGGCTATGCATCTTGTTTAATAGATGTTAATGACGTTATAAAAAATTAGATACATCTGATATTAATTTTTGATTAATTTACATAATTGATAATAACGTAATTATTCAATTTTATTATAAATTTTTGTATTTTCATAGAAGAAGATTTATAGTAGAATATTTTAAATTTATTATATACACATATTTGCAACTATTATAAATACTAATTGATATTTTTACAAAATTCATCAAGTTTTCTAAATCGTACCATTACAAAATAAAACTGATAATTGATAATAATAAAATTAATAATTGATATAAATTGTCAAGTGCAAAGATATATTTGAGTCAATTTTATTGTAACGTCATTTGTTTTTCATTATTGTTATTTAACAAAAATAAAATAATGATTCTTTTGAATAAATGATTAAAATTAGGCATTAGTTAATAGTTAGGTATTATTTAATGATTTCTTTGATTAATCTTATATTTTTAATTATTTTCAATTACAAATTTAATACTTTCAAAGGAAATAACGATTTTAAAGACTTATAAGTAAGATTGAAGCGACCGATCGCCTAAAGTCTAAATCGTTCGCAGCATGTTACAAGAAGACTTATAATAAATTAATTTTTTATTAGTAAAAGGTTGAACATGTAATGATAAGTGTTCAAAGCCTCAAGCTACAATTTGCGCACAAATCAAATAGAAAATGTAATAAAGAATAGATTAAGTGATATGCATTCTCCTCTATCATTTCTCGCGAACGATAGAAAAGATCTCCTCTTTATAAGTAGAACAGATCATAAAAAATTCAATTTTTTTAACAGGGTACATAATAACAACGCAAACATTAATGTTGCAACTAAAGCAAAATGTTTTGAAATATATGTATTGATGAGATAAGTTTTCACTTATACAGGTCATGACCTGTATTACACTACAAATTAGATGCACATTGATTATTGCAAAATGGTAATAATTATTAACATAACGTTATTTAAAGAAGCCATGTTCAGATACGTATCTTCACAGTTTTTACAATACGTTTTCTTATTATATATTAATAACTTTTATTCGTAAATAATAAATTGCTCGGATTGTATAATTCTATGTAAACGCTAAACTATTTTACAAAAATAATGATTAATATATTAGCATTAAGGAGAAATTAGTATTTTTGAAACACGGAAGGTAAGAGAGGAAACAATTACAATGACTGGCTGAAATTTGAGTTGATGCATGTAAAATAAGAAAGCCGGTAGAAATAATGCCATTTATGAATTGGAACGCATTATTCAAAAATAAAAATAGTGTTTTCGTATCGGTGTAACGCGATATTTCGCATTATTGGATTGCGATTATTGCAATCAACATATTATATGCATCAACACACAATATGCAAAGCTATCATATATTCGAAACATTAAAAAGTCATAGCATTACATTTCTGCTGCAGCAAAGAAGAAACATGATATTTCCTGAAATTTGCATAAGAAAAAAGATCAAAAAAGTTTTTTTAATATTAGATATATATCGTTAAATAATATTCTTTCTCACCCTCATATTAATTACTTCTAGTTTCTGTATAATATTTTTATCGAATTCGATCATTTCTATGAACACATGTATACATATGCATGTATAGAATAATCAAAAATTTTTTTTACGACAAAGTTTTGTAAGTATAAATTTTTATCAAATAGTTAATTAAAAAAATAATATATTAAAGAATAACATATTAAAAAAAAAATAAACTCTAGAGTATTAGTTGTTGGAGTATTAGTTGTATGTTATTAAATACCAAAAACAATAGAGGAAAAGGTAGTATTATTTGGTTGGCCAGTGTATATATTGTGACCTCCCTTAATATCTCCACTATTATATAGCGAATCCTAATGATTACTATGGAATTATTTGTTCAATAGCTCGCCATTACACCATGACGCTAATATAATCAATACTCAATAGCCAGCATTTATTATAATGCATATTTACTTTCAAGTATTTCAAAACGTTTCTGAAATACATTTTAATTACATCTACTTCCTCATTTTTTTTAAATTTGAGCTATTATCACATGAATATATGTTATTTGTTATTTAACTGCTTTTTATTTGACTATATATATTATGTGTATATTTTGAGTTATGCAAATTTAAATAATAGCATGGCATTTTGCTAATATGGCGCTCTATGAATATTGATTATTCACTTCTTTTAATGTTTTCACATCAATAATTATTTGATAATCGATTGTGGCTCTATTGTTAATCTATAAATACTGCTAATCTATAGTTTATATTACGTATATTATTTTTAGTACTGAGGTTTTTAGTGCTGAACAATTTACAGGCAGAAGTTATGTGAATGTGTAATACATTCATTTGCATATATTTTAAAATGTTTTACTTTTTTATTAATTTTGTTTTAAACCAAATACTGTTTTCTAAACAAAACTATTATTTTAAGGCTATTTTTATGAAAGGCCACATTACCATTTTTTTCTTCGAGTCATTATGCAATGTCGCCATATTTTTATTATAATCCTAAATAATAAATATTTCGTAACTTTAAATCCAGAATCGATTCAACAACATTTTAATGAATGTAATTGTCAAGTTTTGAACTTAAATATTGATTATTAATAAAGTTATTAACAAAGTTATTGTGTGTATGTGTATTGTGTGTATTGTGTGTGTAAAATGTAATTGGGATGCCATACCACTTTCTCCTCTAATTAACATTCAAATTCACCTTTAGCTTTGATGTAAGTCTTAAGACATTCAGATTTCAAAAAAACATCAATAATAGCCACTTTCTATGAAAAGTTCTCGTAGACAGCCAATAAAGCGGTCTTTATTAGTTCACTAACCAATGAAAACCTTTGATGCTTTTAATGTTTGAAATGTTTGTATTTAATAAGATACAATTACAATATTCTAGACTATTTTATTTTACTTCGGTTTAATCATCCAGAGTATATTTTCAAAAATATATAATACATTACTACACAGTTAAAATAATGGCAAATAATATCAGCTTTTTACTTGAGCAATGATGTGATAAACAAACAACACTTCATAGTCAAACCTTTTTGCAGCCTATACATTTTTAGGAATTTATTTCATATGAAATAATGAATATTTCATATAAAATAATAAATTAAATTAAATATTTTATGAGAAAGAAGGTATACGAACCTTTTCCTTGGAAAAATTTAATATTAGTACTGGCTAATTTATTTTGAGTATTAAAAGTATTACTAACAGTATTTTTAATACTGAAAATAAGTGATTAATTGGTCAGTATTATACTTTTATTTTAAGAGTTTTATGAATATCTTTTAAACTTTTTTTTTGTCTCTCAAATAACATTTAAGTGAGATCGAATAAAATGACTTTTTACTTTGCGCAATTTTCGGGCACATTATTACATTTTTTTAGTACATTTTATTCTCCAAGAATTATCTACAAGTTGTTAATTGATTTGTTAATTGATTTATCTACAAATTTAAATTAACGAAAAAAAGAACGAATGTCCGTTTCAAATTAATAGATATGATATATGTTTCCGATACGAAACGACCAACTAAATTATTTTTGTTATTACTTATTTTTGTTATTACGACTATATCATCAGCATGGAACAGTCGATAATTCAATACATATCCGCATGTCGATGCATCAGACCAACACTTTGTTACGCTGAATTACTTGAACTATTGTAGAGACGATAATTGCACAATCCACTACATTTTACTTTCTCCTGTGAGTATCCGGAGTCGCCACGGATCGATGAAAGTGACAGTCTACGTTCTGACGTTACGCCGAAGTACACGATTGTTCTAACAATTTCATTTATCCGACTACGTGACTACGATTTGTGACCGTGATTTGATATCATCAATCGCATAATGAGTAAATATAATATAAGTAAAGACATGAATCTTTAACAAGGAATTACCTTTGAGACTTACCTGTGCTACAAATGACAAATTGTTTTTCGTGGAAATCGGAACGATTTGAATATTGCATCGATTTGAATATTACAAGACTTGTTAATTATGATACACATAGTTAAAAAGACATTTACTGATAATTTAATATGCAATTAACCAAAATTAATCAAAGCTGATATTTGAGTGGAAACACGTTGGCACAGTATTTCTAAATTGTCAAGTGCATTAAGTTCTCTATGATACATTTAATTGATTAAAGTAAATAATTTTTATATCATTCTATTAGATAACATATTTAATATATTTGTGTAAATGTAATAGGTAATTTTGTAATTTTATTAAATGTAAGAAATTATTATCGTTTTTCAGTTGAGATTATATCATAACATCTGAATACCTCATGTAAATTTGTGCTATTTTGATTTAAATCTGATGAATATATCGCGATATAAAAATTTTGCAAGGAATCCATTCATTTTTCAAATAAGAATAGCGAGAGAGTTTCTCACAAGTGAGACGACAGGAGAGAAATTTTTTTTGAGATGACTACCATTCATTACGCTAGACCTTTCTATAAGAAAACATCTGTAATGATACTTGTAAGTATGTATTAAGAGTTTAATGCAATTAATAATAGAACAATTATATTTTTATCACAGTTTTTTAGCTTAAATTTGAGAAATTTGGAGGGATTATTAATATTTCAGATTGATTGAAAATCCGACAATCATATCGGCACGCAATTATAATTTCTAAAATTATTTCATTTAAATAAATATATATAAAAGTTCAACATCTTAACATCTTTTAGTAATCGTAATGGCGCTTCGTATTTAAAGTAATGTATCTAACAATCTTATTTCTTATTTCAAATCTTATTTCCAATCTTATTACTTATATTTTTCTTCATAATTATGAAACGTAAATAAATTTTCTAAAGATAAAAAAAATTATATTCTAATCACATTCCATTTATATCATTCAATGTGCAAGATAATTTACACAAAATGCTAAGTTGTGTACTGTGATCACACTTGAATGATTACTTTACACTTATAAAGTATAGTAGATTTTAAATCTTATCCGCGCGTGTATATTCAATTGTTTGAGAAATTACAGGTAAAAATAGCGAGAAAAATAATGCTGCTTTGCATACTCATATCGAAGTCAAAGAAAATCAGAACGTTGAGTGTACTCTACTTTTTTTTTACATTCTGCGCAACCATTTGTATTCGTATCGTCTTCTGTTTAAAAACCGGTCTTTCACTGACAATATTTTCTTCCTTTTCCCCTTATACTTGACTATTCACCTATTCACAGAGAGAAATGTTTAAATGCTAAATAGACTTATGAAGCCTTAAGTTTTGTTAGCATTTTTTATCTCTGAGAAAATGCTGTCTGTTATGAATTATGTGTCGCTTAAAATACAGTCGTTTTAAGTCTTCGAATTTTTCAGGAAATTATATGCGACGTAATAATCCTTGCGATTTCTATACAGTAGCAATAACAACATTGATTTACATAATAATTTTGTATACACATGCACGAATGAAAATTTCGATATAATAAACATAAAAGTATTTTATTGTTTCCGTTAAACGTTATTATAAACATTTTATATTTTATTATTTATTCAGTTCCTTTACAAATATTACATATATTGCACTTATATATTACATTCAGACTGGGTTCCATTTTTCGATAAATTCCAACTTATTCGCTCTTTTTTATTCAATAGATAAATTATCACTAGTTTATCGAGAGATGTAGTAATCGCGCGATTTCATTTCACTTTTATATATTATTACATTTATAATTATATAATTATAAAAATTACCTCTTATTTAATACTTATTTAATACTTATTTAATTACTTTTCTTTTAACTAAATTAGTTAGTCGAAACATAGATCAAAGTTTAAGTGCCTTCCCTATTAAGCTCCCACTTTATGGGTTATTACAAAGTAATAATATTATTTAACACATTCTAGATGGCCTTGGTCTTAAGCTCACTTTATATAATCTATATTTCACGACAGAATTCGAAACAGAAGTCTATTTATAATTTTATGTATCAAATTATAAATATAATTATGAGAAGAGATGAGAAAGATGTCCTGTATTACAAGAAATACAATATCAAATACGTAGGTTAAGTTGTAATTTATGTTATTCATATGTGGATACAGTCTTTTTTATCTATTCGATTTGAATTCTATTTGCTACGCTTATAAATTTTCAATTTCCATTACACTAGATATAATTGATCAATCACGAGTATTTATATCCTGCGCATGTTGTGATGAATCTTTTATACATATATAGTTATAAATTTATAATTCTGATTATATGTTTTCTATATTACACAATGCATAAAATTATGAATAGAATTTTGTATAAAATTTTATCGCGAATTATACGTTAACGCTTAAAGTTGAATTTGAAATCTTATAAATTATGCTTTTAATCATTTATATTATATATTAACTCAAATGTCTACATTTTATGTACTTAAAAATAAATTAAATAATTGATAGTTTAGGAAATTTTCATGGCACAATGAAAAAATGAATATATTAAGCTCAAGATATTAATGCGATATACGATCAATCAATAGTAAAAGACTTAATTTAAAGCATTTCAATCTCATCTTTTACAATGCATCATCGAATCTAATTTCAATCGCTCTGTACATTTTATCGGAACATATTCATATTCAAATAATAATCTAGAATAAACACGCACGGAAATTATCAGTTCTTATAAAAAGTTTTTTCTCTTAAAGCGAAATTTCTCTTAAAACGAAATTATATTCGATTGATTATAGCTTACAAATCTACATACTTCTGTCCGTATTCCAATTGTAGCTTTGATAACTCTCCAACAATTGTTCCGCTGCCGCAATAGTTTCAGTTATTGATCTATGCGTCCTATATTTATATATAAATGTATACATCATATCAAGTCAAGACGAAGAAAAAAAACAAAAGACACAGAATTGATTGTGAAAAAGAAAACTAAGTGTGTGCGTGTGTGTGCGTGCGTGTGTGTGTGCGTGTGGTGTGTGTGCGTGTGGTGTGCGTGTGCGTGTGTGCGTGTGTGCTGTGTGCGTGTGTGCGTATGTGCGAGTGTGCGTGTTCAAGGATTAGTATATATATATGAATAATAGCCGTAGAATTGTTCCCCCTTCTTCATATCAGCAACTATGTGAGTCCCAACGTTGGGTTTGGTTTAGTATCCGAACAGAGTCTCTCTCTCCGTGGTGATGGGCCAGTGACCTGTTTACATTGCAGTCCCAGCTGGCGTCGCATCAGCTGCGTGTTCACTTTTCTTACCTCCGGCAAAATCAATGATTTTCGACAAAGCAAGTGAATCGAGATTGTGCACCTTATAAAAACATTTATCGATATTTTAATTGATTGGTCCGTGTCTCTTCTGTATACATATACACGTATATATACATCTGTAGTAATAACTTGAATTATAACGTTAGTTAGTACACTGCAAGTGTTATGCGACTTCCACTTAAATTCGTCATGCACTGCAGCTGTGACATATTCCTCTTTGTTTCCTGGACCGTATGATCGGAAATGACACTTCGTTTATGGAAAATTGAGTGTACAAATTTTATAACAGTTTGCCGATGTTACCAGTTTGTTTATTATAAAGACAGCATTGTTGAAACAATTACGTGTTAAAATTGCAGTAAACGTGACTTACAGGTAAGTGACTTTAAATTTATTCGCGCGTCATTACTAACAGACAATACTGAAACTGATTTTTCGAAAAAGTTATATTATTTTCATATACCGATTCCTTTTATATTTATTTGATATTTCAAGTGAGATATGCAAGATAAATATTTTCTTCTAGATAACATATACTTGTCATTGTTATATATAATCTTACTATAAATATCTGATGCGATTCGTTAAATATACAAAAATTTTATTATATGTATATTTATTTTTTTAATTATATTCAAAAATATAAATACATAAAATTGTATAAAATTGTAAAAGAGTATAAATGTAGACTGTATTATCTTGTAATAAAATTAAACAAATAAAAATTTATCCGGGTAAACACATAATTTATCCGGGTAAAAAGTTTTTCATACATGAATGTAAATATGTATAAACGTACATAAATATTCATAAATATGTATAATCATATGTGAAATATATTCATACATGTTCATACATCTCTCTTTCTTTTTGTAAAATTACTTTTTAGTGTAATAGGAATAGTAATAGTTCGTAAAAACATAAAAAATGATTAAAAAAATAATTTTCGCATTGTTCGTTTTAGAAAAAAACGAATTTGGAAAAATGTAAAAAAATTACTCGTATACAATTATGCATAATTTGATATATAATAATGCGTAAGTAATTTTTTACATTTCTTCAAAGTTAATTTTTTTTTTAATAAATAGTGTGAAAATTACACTTTTAATTTAATAATTATTTTTTGTTTTCACATTACTAAAAAGTAATTTTACAAAAGAAAGAGGGATATATGAACTTATGGACATATTTTATATATGTTTATGAATATTTATGTATGTTTATACACATTAATACATATTCATAAGTAACAATTTTTTTTTACTTTTTTTTACTTAATATATTATATTTGTGATTTTTATACAAAATCAGCTAAAAACAGATTATACAAATGCGAAAATAAAATTTTTACGAAAATAAAATTTTTATTTTTTCTTTTTGCAAATTGATATAGTTATATAATAATATATTATTAATAATTATTAATAATACTACATCATTTTATATGTTTGTAGTTTCATAAATCAATTTTAATCATATATTTTTCTGTTTTTTTTTTCATAATATATTTTAAATATAAAATTGAGATGCAGCGTAAACCGGTACATTTGACTATACGATAGATCAGATGAGCTAAATAAAACTAAATCTTTATACAATAGTATTGCGTTAAAGTATCAAATAGTCTTATTGGAGCTGAAGGCAATTTTGTATTTATGTAAGAAAATCTTTAAAAAAAAGTATCTATTGCGTTACATGTTTGTATCTTGCAGAGCAGCGTAAAGCATGCATTATAAATAAGTAAAAAAAGTTTTATATCAAAAAAGAAAGATTTTTAGAAAATCTTATATACATTCCCTTGTACATATTTTGATATAGGAATATGTGTCATTACTGTTTACTGTGTCAGCTTTGGGACCTATTTTGTCAGACGCTCATTTTGGCTTAACTTAAGAAAAAGTTAATTATTGCAAAATTGCAAACAATTTTATAAAAACTGTTACATTAGAAGATACTTTCTAGTTTGTACTTTTTAAAGTTTTATTTTTGTTTAAAAAACAATCCAAACATAACGTGATACGTCTGCATCTGTGATCTTCCTCTACTTTTAAAATAAACATATTTTATTTTACATTCTATAATAAGGCATTCTACAATAAGCTATTAATAATAAATCAGAAGTTAGAAGTTGGAAATTGATCACAGTTTTTAGCTTCTGACTTCTGATTAATGGCTTATTGTAAAAGGTTTATTAAACATAGAATATAAATATATAGAATATAAAATTGTAAAAATGAATGATGTTATTATTTAGGATGTCTAAAATTTGTCCTTCCATTTCATTTTAAAATTATAAAAAGCCACGAAATATGTGTTTGATCATTTCAGCTACTCGCAATCTTCTGCGAAACGATCAAGTATGTATTTCGCGGTTTTTCATTTTGAAATCATTTCCGAAATGTAGGAATAGCGTAGCCACTGTGTAATTTTATACCTCGTAGATATAAATTTTAAAATTTTGATAAATTACACAATGTACTAAATTTTTATCAACTTTTTGTTTCTTAATGAGTAATCGCACTTTTTGACCATATAAGGGCGCTTTTTACATTAAAATAGTATATTTTACAAAAAATTCCAATTTCCTTTCAATTTAGAAATTTCGTTTTAAATTTCTTACATATAATAATGCAAGTTCATAATAATGTTATATCCATAAGAAATTTAAGAATAATTTCAAAAATTGTATAGGTTCTAATGAAAATAAATCAATAATGAATAAAAAGCCTTTAAGAGCCGATGCAGGTTGTTACGCATTAGAATTTATTAGATAATATTTGATACAATTAAAGATTAAATGTTTTGATCCATGGTTAAGATTATCAACTGAACCATCAACGTTATTGTTTTTGTTATAATCCAGGAGAGGATAACACTATTTAGTCTTCATTTGTTACTTGAAGCAGTCATTAATTCATCATTTATTTGGTAAACATGAAGGAAGGGCAAATATGATCCGCCACGATTTTAAAATTGATGACGTGTGATTGAAGTTATAAATAATTTTTTGTCTTTTTCCTATGTTACCACCTAGCGTTTGTTTCTAGTGATAGTTTACGTCAAAAAACTGATCCTGATACAGAAAGAATGTTGCTGAGATGTTGCAATGTTGAATGTTGAAGCGTCAATGTTTTATCAGTATTGTATCCATATTGATTCTTCAACATTGATTGTTAATATTGCTGCAACAAGCATATAATATTGTTGAAACAATATTGAACAAATTGAACCACAGTTGAATTTTTATTAATTTTTCTACATTGATTGTCGCTGTAACATTGAAATAATATTGAATAAATTATATCAATATTTATTTTATTTTGTAAAAAATGAACAAAAACAAAATGTCAAGTAAATAGAAAATTTAAATTATTCAAATTGATCCTTTGACGAAACTCATTTTTAAACTATATCTATATGTTTACATGAGAAAATTGGCCGCGCGAATTTGCAGACTGCTCGTGCGTGTG
>Ga0157363_1003386_pt1 | contig 14423 bp, 7 predicted proteins | sample AttsexASBM1_FD_111477 | JGI IMG/M metagenome (GOLD analysis project Ga0157363, IMG submission 111477) | Fungus gardens microbial communities from leaf cutter ant in Ribeirão Preto, State of São Paulo, Brazil - Atta sexdens ASBM1 | ecosystem: Host-associated > Fungi > Mycelium > Unclassified ...
AAGTAAGACAAATGATTGATGGCAGAAATTGCCATGATTAATTCTCCGTCGACAGTGTGAAATTTTCACTCTTTGTCCGCAGTCTGGGTTCTCGACTTTATAGATTTTTATATTATTTCTATACTGTATAAAAATCTGAAAAAAATTCTTACACATTTATGAAAGTTTAACGAGTTCTCACTGTCATCAGTTGAATTGTATTTTATTTATTTGTATACAGATTTAAATTCGTCTACACAGTAATAAAAAATTCGAATGTACCTTTAAAGTTCAACACAATGTCGATGGAGAGTTAATAACTCGATAATATATCTGTAATGTAGTTCTTATTTTTATGAAAAATCAAATTTGTCAAATTCGCATCATGTGTCGCATGTGTTTTAAATGTATTCCAATTTATTCTTTCTCATAAATGTAACATTTGCTAGCTCATATAATATTATACTGAAGTTTAATAGAATTGCGTGCAATATATGGCGATAAAACGCGACTGCTATAAATAAATGAACACTTCTATCTGCACGCAGTAAGTGTAGCGCGAGCTTCAGAAATAAAAATATCGCGTTAATTGTGAATTTAGAGCTAATTGATTTGTGTACGATGTGTATGATGATAATTTGCAATTTGATTTGATATTAAAAATGTTAGGATTGCAATTCGCAACTTGATTAAACAGCAATATTTAAAAACGTGTTCAGAACTGAAATTGTCATAATTTGTTTCTAAAATTTCACATTTTCTCAATTAACTAACCTATTCTTTTACATGTATGAAAGAGACGAGACAATCAAAGCTAGATAAATGGCTCGCTTATAATAATTGCATTATTTGTAATTCGATTTCGCAAGCATAAAATAAATAGGCATTCCATGTGTTGCTTTCATGAATTTCCGGTACGGAATACGCCGCCATCAATTTCAAATTTTTCAAAACGCGCCGCCAATTCTCTCTGAAACATTCGGTGCACGAATATGTACATACAAAAAGTTCTGAAATTGTTTTCAAATATTAAATCGTTGTTGCAACGATTTCTGCCACGGCAAAACCAGAAAATATTCGCGCAATATATTCCCAATTTTCATCTCGCCGAGAAGGCAACATCTTTCTCATCCTTTGTGTAACGTAACATCGTTTCCTTGTCCTTTTAAAAATAAAACGAGGAAAGAAATGAAATCATATCTTCCTAGATTGATCGCTTTTGTGCAGCAATTGTGACGAAGAATACCGAACATTGCGAGAGGAAAAATATCATTCTCTACCACCGCGGTGAGCTCGACTTAGATTAATCGGCGAAATAATGATATAATTAATTACGTACAATTAGCACGAAACTTCGCTAATGCGGAGTCCTTTCTGCCCGCTGTTCCGTTAGACATTTGGTGCACCATTTCGGTGAGAAATGATCCCAAGGAATTATTCCGAGTACTGCAATATGTATCAAAAGCATATCTCTCGTTTTCTCTTTTTTGCTCTAACATTTAGTTTTAATTTAAAAAATAACAAATATTTCTAGCAATTTAATAATAATCTTAAATGTTCATATTTGCAATACCTTCTATTGAAAATATTTTATTTCTGAATGTATGAGATGCGAATGTAATTATAAACTCGACACAGCATTGAATAGAGAAATAAAATTTGCGCGATTAAATTAGACGCGTGACAGTTTGATACGAAAATTAATATGATAAAATTTGAAATTGAATCGAAATGCATACCGATGCGTACATGCGTTTGTGAATAAATCGACATGATCGAAATTTCGATATTAATATGCGGTTATAAAAGAGACCATTGTATTAACTTTATACGCGCTAAAAGATTTCTCCTCGGCTGAATATAATTAACAGTTTAGTTCATGAAATGTGGTATGTAATATAATAATTACTAACTATCGCGAGGCAAGTATTCATATGTAGCACATATTGACGTGTGTTACATATGCATAATTAAATAAAACGAACTAAAAATAAAATTCAATATACATTAATAATTTTACTGTATGCCATGTATATTAATCGTGAAGTAAAAGTGTATCTATGCAACTCCACACAAGATTGACTATGTAAAAATGATTTTCTTAGGAAACATTAGAGAATAACGACAAAATTTCTGTCAAGTTTCATTGAAAGATTTTATGTTTTAAGAATAGTAGTTTTATAAATACGATATTGTTGATTGTAAATATGTGTCTTTTATCGAGAAAGCTTGTTTCGCTATATCAATTTGTAGCTAATACTTTAATTATCTAATTTAACAAGTTTACCTCTTTGAATAATTAAAAAAATAAAATATTCATTATAATTATTTATAAACTTACTTAATATCTGTTAACATTACTAAATACCTGTTAACATTACTATAAATATCTATTAACAAAATAATAAATTAATAACTGATTTCTGAGAGTATATCCGGGATAAAATGATCGCCTAAAATGACCACCAAATATTTCGTGTACTGATAGAGAGGACTATTTGATTGAGTCGAAAAGTCCTCTACCATTTTGCAATTTTCACAATAGTTAACAAGATAATAATTAATTATTAAATATTGCTGAATATTGGTTTTACAATAATTTTTACTCAAGTATTACTCAACTTCACAGAATAACAGCAAGAGACAAAAATTGTTTATTTTCTTCTCATACATTGTCTCATACATTGAAAAAAATAGTCAATTTAATAAATATTTAGTTGAATACTGCTAATTAAATATTTATTAAATATAAAGATATATTTATTTGCTACAGAAAATGTTAATTTGATTTAACAATCATTTTTTTACTGAATAAATATTTATTTACTGTAAGTAAATTTTTCTGTAAAATTGATAGTACTTGAATAAAAAATTATTAAATACCATATTCGATAATTTTTAGTAATTAATATTTTATAACTATTACGAAAATTACAAAATGGTAAAGAATTTTCCGATTCAATTTAGTTCGCTCTACCTGCAGAATATTTGATGGTCATTTTGAGATATTTTGTATATTATAATGTAATATATACGGATCTCTCATTACTATCATATTTTCTTTTAAGGACATATTTTTGAAGTAATTTAAAGATGAAAATTTTAGGATTAAGGTTTATTAGCGATTTAATATTCACTTTGAATAAATAATATAAAATACACATTAATAACCAAAAAGTTGGCTCAAATTGGTATTTTATTTATTATTTTTTAGATTTATTATTAGCGATTAGTAAGCTTTAATCGCTAATTTAAAAACTGTTATAGTCTCGATATTTTTATATTATTGGGTTGTCCGGAAAGTTCGTGCCGACTAACCTCTAATATAATTTAATAAATGTATACTAAAATTTAAATTTTCTGCATTTCAATTTTCCTTCAACATCGGCACGAACTTTCTGGACAACCCAATAGAACTTTCGTCTTTAAATTATTCAAAAATACGTGCTTAAGAGAAAATGTTGCAGTAGTAGATATATAAAAAGGACACTATATAAGTATGTATATAAGAAAATAAATTATATTAATTTATTAATTTTAATTAATATTATTGTACTAAACTAAAACTTAAGAATTAATCTATATCTGCTCCATTTATCTTCCCTTTTAAAAATTTGTAACCAGAAGCGCAATTGATACAATTATCATTTTTCTTCGTCGAAGTCATGGTGGCATATCTATAATAATGGTGAACGCAACAGGTAATGGCACAGAAGAAACGTGTCATATTAAATTAACGGAAAAAGATTCTTGCTTCTTTTATCACATGATCACACTCGATTGATTATCCAAAGATGTGACAGCATTGCATATATATCCGACATTTCGTTTTTTAATATTCTGCTCCATGAAAGATAATTTTCTTGCATTGTAAAAGCATGAATAAAAAAGAACTATAATTATCGAATATAATGATTATAATTGTTTTATGCGATTATCATTTCTCTAAAAAGAGAGAACAGCTTATGAATGTTAGATATTGCCGGTTATAGGCACTCTCTCGTGACATCGAATTTTAGTACAATTTTGTCAGGACGAAACGAACCCGTCGTTAAATTTCCTGGTGACATTTAACGTGCACTAACGTCGCCGCGAAGGAACGCACGAATATTTCAAAAACAGCACTTTTCGTGGATATTATTCGGTAATATATTTTCATAGTGAGTTTAAACAACAATGAGTTTAATAATAGCAAATATGCAGCAAATTGTCTGATATATATTTAAAAAGTCTAATTCTATAATATTCTTTACAAAATTTTCAAAAGAGAAATGGAGCTAAAATTATTATTATTATTTTTAATTACACAATCGTTCATTGATTAATATTTATTTACATTCATTTAACGCTAATTTGTGGAAATTTCTAAAATTACACATTATGTTTTTGTTATAATACAAACAGCAATTCTTTGCTCTACCAATGAAAAGATTAGTATAAAAGCGATAGTCACCTCTTTCCTCTAATATCACTTACAGTAGAATCTACCAATCGGGGATCGTAGCAATAGCTTTTTATGGAAATGACTCAATATGTTAAATACACGGATAGTAGATACCTGGATCGCAAGGAATTTGTAAAATACCATGCATTCAGGGAATTACTGGAATTACCTTGTCAACTACTGGATTGGAGGACTGCCGTGAGTGCCGGCGGATTCAATTGCGCCTGAAAAAGCAGAGTGGCCTGCTGAGAGCCCATTTGCACAAAATCCAGCGATTGCTACTCCCACAGCTTATGCTACCAAGTAATTTTGGAATATCAGCGACGCTTTAAAATGTCCGTGCCTCGTGATATGATAAGGCATGATAACCTTGTCGAGAAAAATCGAATCATCGATGCAATTTCAAGATTTCAAGACAATTGTACGTCTGTGACAAGACTAATTTTTTTGTATAATATTGCATAAGAATATTTAATTTGCATCATGGAGTTCAGATAAATATATAAAGCTTTTATATAAATATATAAATCATAAATATATTAAAGTTGTTTTTAATAAGATTATTTATGACGGTAAATGGTGAGAATTATTTTTGATTGCGTGTAATTGTGTCTTAAACATTTATCATGTTAATAAGTTACATATTTAAACTCGTGTAATTACAGATCATGTGAGTATTTATATTACTATACGTAAAATAGGATACATTATGCATTACTACTGCAATCAGCTAATTTCATGTTAAATGGTTTAAAGATGGTTTCTTTACTTCTGAAAGATTATACGTGTGTAATTAAGGGAGATATGAATTATGAAAAAGGGAAAATGAGAATAAGTGTGATTTTATATTATAATTGACAATAATTACGTCTCCTCCCCCGTCATAAATATCATATAATTACCATACAAAATCCAATCTAAATTATTTATATAATTTGTACTCGTCACGCTTCGTTATTTCCTTACTTCGGATAAAAGCCAATTTAAACAGAATAGCTTGGAAAACCAACCATTAACAATTGTCGAGATTAATTTTATATTCACGAACATTCTACGGTGCTTACGCCACGAAAAATGACATCTTTTAATTACAACATTGAAAAGAATAGGTATATTATGTGTGGATTTAATAAAAATATTGTAATATTTCTCTTAAAGTCAAAAAGAATGAAAAAAAGGATTCACTAGCAATCGAATATATTCAACTTCCCTCTTGGGCAATCCACTTTGCCCTCGTGCAGAAAGACTTATCAACCCGCGTGTATTCCCAGAGAGGACGGTAATGAAAATGCTTCCGGAATATTTCACGTGCCCCTTTAATACATCAAGGGATGGAGCGGAGAACGGTAAGTGAAAATGAAGAGAGGGAACGAGACGAAGCTGCTGTACAGTCAATGCCAGAATAGACGAAGAATCGTAAAAGAATCCCTTTTCCATCTTTGCGTATGTTACACCTTTTGTTCTGCGCGGTTTTTTTATTTGTAGTCCTTAATTCTAGTGACACGAAGCTGGCCTGGGGCATCTCTTTATCTCGTTCCACCTTCACCATTATGAAATTACCCGCTCACTCTTATGAACGCATTAAAAAAAAAAATTTTGCGTCGCAAAATAAACCGAACGTGACTATATACACTCAACATTATTATTGTCCATGTCTTCGATCTTATATTTAGATTTTAGTTTAATTCAAGGAGGAATTTTTATCGTGCACCGATAATAAAATGTACACAAAACACAAAAAACTCTTTAGAAACAAAGTTTATAAGAATATATTAAGAAAATTGCTATTTACATTATATATTATACGCAGATACAATACTATACTTATTATTTCTTCTACATAAAAATGCAATTGATTTGTTTAGAAGTTGATTATAGATTTTAGAATTTTTTAAAAACAATGAACGAAATCTGTTCTATCTATTTTATGTTTTTTATTTATTAAATAAATAAATTTAATTTTTTATTTATTTTTTAGATATCTAACGCCTTTAATAATGTTATTAAGGAATAATTATTTCCTATATATTTTTGAGTTACGACTTACGAGATACGACAAACAATGCACCAACTTCACGCTTATCTCAAGCGTTTTCCTGACCGATAATAAATCTCTGTCTCTCTCACATCGTATTTTAATTATCAGTGATCGAGGTCTGCTTAGCAATTCAAATCGCACGTGACTACACCCTTGACACTAGCACGGCCACCGACGCGACGTGGAGGACCTTGGGCCAATGAAATTGGCGTACCAGCACGCGACAGCGTGTCCGCGCTGCTAATGACCCGTGACTTACCGTCCATCCTGGCGGCAACGTCGCTCGACGATCGACGATTATCCGCGATGGAACTTTCCCAGATCGCGGCGAATCTTCCGCGTGATCGATCCATGGAGTCGCGACGTTGCAGGGACGCGATGATCATGCATCCGCGTTGTCGTGGACCGGTGGGTCGGAGTCTCGTTCCGTTGACACTCCTCGACGAGCCGAGAGATGCACCGTCACTTTCGACGTGGCCACGAGCGGACGATATGTCACGCACAGACATCGACATGATGTCACGCGTACATGGCGAAACGCCCCTGATATCGCGCATTTGCCATGTTTAAAATCGAGTCGAAGAGAGAGAAAAAGAGACAGAGGAAAAGGGGGGAGGGAAGGAGGAGATGGAAGGGAGAGAGAGAGAGAGAGAGAGAGAGAAGCGAAAAAATAGAGGGAAAAAGAAAAAAAGAGGGATGCGATCACGAGGAAAAAGCCTTCGGGCTCTTTAGTCTACTAGCGTTTCGATTATCCGCGCCGCACGTTCACGGCGATATACACGGGAAGCCGTCTTAAGCCGTGCCATTCAGTGCCCACGGATCGCTTGAAATATTTTGCGACAGCGGATCGGAAACCCCAACGACGTCGTATCCGATCCACGAGACGGTTGTATGGAGGGCTTATTAAATTCTTCGTGGAAATGGCCCTGCTCGGCTGCGATCTCTCTACAATCTTTCTCTACAAACTTCTTTGCAGAACTTCTCTCAGCTGTCTGCGTTACTCCATTTCTCTTTTCACTCTGCGATTTTTTCTCTTCAACTTTCGCTTTTTGCAATTGATTCACTATCACTGTTTGAACCTCCAGTTGGATTGGCAGCCATTAGCAGGCACGAGGTCACTATTCGTAACGATGCTAACCACGTTAATCTGATACGCCGGCACTTCCGGCTAATTTTGCCACGTCCCTGCCCCGTCAATCGGCGTTGAAATTCTTGGCCAGAATTCTGCTCCGAAATAGCTAAAGTGAAGCTGCACTGATGAAACGCGTGCACACTTCGCGCGCTCGTCCATTGGTGTTGTCACTGATCAGGGGAAATGAGCAATTATCCTCAATCATCACTCAGATATTCTCTCTCGTTACTCGAAGCTCGTCGATTTTTTGCCCTAAACCCTTTCCTCGTTTCACTCTTCTTGATATTGTGATCTCGTGACCAGCACAGCGCGCACATCACATGACAAGATCTTCATGAACTATCAGAGTATCTCGGAAACGGAAACTTTTTCGATAGATTCCAATCGATTCACGGCTACAGCTGTCCGATTCGACCGATCATTGCACGAATACTATCGATCCTCCACTACTGCGGAGATACCTGTGGATTCCAGCGAGCGATGATCTATGATCGACGAATGGAACACGTTAGATCGCTCCAGTATCTATCGACGTTTCAGGACGATGGCAAATGACGACGTGGACCAGGATCGATTGACGAGGATTGACATCACTGCCATCATCGTCGTCGTCGTCGTCGTTTATCTCGATCGGCCAGACGGCACTCTCGAGCCACGTCGTGGAGCGTACGGCAAGCGACTGGCTGTCTGCTCGAGTTTCCACACCGCCTCGAATCCCGAATGCTCGCGCGCGCTCGAGAGGGGTTGGAAGTGAGCGAGAGAGGGTGTGAGAAAGTGAGAAAGAGAGAGAGAGCGAGAGAGCGCTGGAGGGAAAGAGAGAGAAAATATGCGAGAGGGGAACTCTCCACCCTCTCCCTCGCTGGCAAAACCCTCTCACGCGCACACTGCCAACCCCTAATTCTCAACCCTCCTCTACCAGCCACCTTCTACTCCTCCTCTGTGTCGCGCTGGCCGTTCTCATCCTCTGTTTCTCTCCCTCTCTTCTCCCTTCTCCCTCCCCCCTCTCTCTCTCTCTCTTTATTTTTCCGTGGCATCTCTCAATTCTTTCTTATCTCGAGGTTTTCGAGTCTCTCCAAATTCGTTGGCACAGGTCCTACTGGCTGATATGACAACACAGGACTTTGATTAGCGGTGCGTCTAGTTTGTCCTGTGCTATCTATTACTACTAGCGCGGAGGGAATCGCGCGTTATGGGACGAGTGTCGGCCCCAATGAGTTCGGGTGTGTTTCCCAACTGGCTTTTCTTCCCTTGAGAATCAACTTAGCAAATTTCAAACAATATCGCACAAATATCTGTCTTGAATATTCAAAAAAGTCTCAAATTAGATTAAATATTAATATTACGTAAGATTTTATTGTAATATTACGTTAATGTTACGTTAAGATTTTATTGTACTAATATTAAATTTTAAGATTAAGTATCTTAAATATTAATGTTATGTTTTTAATTTTAAAACTTTAAAAATTAAAATGATTTAAATAGTAACTAAAAGAAAGAAAAAAAAAGAGTTAAATAAAAAAAAAATTCAAAGCAATACAACTATATGGAATTGGAATCTGAAGCATATGAAATATTTTATGCAGATATTAACTGGAAATTTTTGGTATACCTACTTTATTATAACTTATAAATTAACTAATTAATTTTATTCTAATTATTGGGATTATACTTACAGCTATGAAAAGTATGTATTATTACATTACGCTTATTAAATTTATACATTATTAATCAAAAATTCCCTTATTTTCCGTAGATTACATTTATGGTAAAAGTGTCGTGGAAGCTTTAGTTACGGCAAAAATCAATAATCTATAGTCATATCCCCTTGATTCGCGATCGCTTGACCTATATAATTTTTTAGCCGTATAATTTTCATAATGGATGAAGTATAACATCGATATGCTTGTTTCGAACACATCAAATTAACATTATAATCAGTCTTCGTCAGAATTACATTAATTACAGTTAATAAACTAGAATAACGAAGATAGAATATATCTGTCATATATTTTGGATAGATATAAATTTTTTTAAATTGAAATAAAAAATATTTTATTTGAAGATATGATAAAGTGCATAACTTTTTCGTTCCAATAATTATTGGAGGAGAGGAATCATTCTCTCTAATTTATTATGTTATTAAAACGTAAAAATTATGCAAGTACTTTTTATCGTATAACTTGTACAGTAAAATATTTTATTTTAACTTTAAAAACTTTATATCTATCCAAAATAGATGATTGAAATGATTTTCATACATTTTGTCATTAACTTGTATTTTTTGTTTTTTAATGATTGATTCTTACAATTTATTTCCATGTATATTTAATATCTTGGTAACTTTTATGATTATGAATTATGATCGGTTCTTCGTATGTCTTTCTGTCTATTTATTTGACTATTTCCCTCGATTATACTCTATAATGTATTCTAAATAGACCGATTTTGTATCGATTAATTTGTATTTAATAATTGCGGCTAATGAAGACTATATACGACATTAATTCCGGTTTTGGTCACAGACAGCTTTATGTCATTATCTATTTGATACACAACTTTCATTCGATTTTGGTTTTCGATTAAATCTTGTATCATTATTACCACAAAATGAGTTGGTGCTTGGATTGTGTGTTAATAAAAAATATTTTCTCTTTAATAAGAAAGAAAGAATCAGCATTCATTTTATAAAATATTAGAATTAATATTGAGTGTTATTATGTGGATATCGATTGTGATATCGCGATTTGCGATTAAGTATCATTTAAGTAATATTAAGTTCGGAATTCTATTTTGGATTTCAAATGATGCAGGTTCACAAACCATCTTATAATGACTAGGATCTCTTGCAAGTAGCATAGAAGAGCTGAATCCGGCGCGCATAAACGAGAAAAGCAAAGAAATTTATAGTTTTCAATTTTCCGTCTGTCCCGATTTTCGCGACGGCTTGCATTTGCTCTTTTATTTAGCTCATAGAATAATGTTTCTCCTCCTAGAAAATGAGATATGTTCATCCTCTTTTATATACATAAGGAGGTTTTACATTGTCAGCTATCCATAATCAATAGCCTCGCAATAGTAAAATACAACCTACACAATATAAACAGCTTTAATAGCAAAAGAAATATATTCACAGGATTGCCACAAACCTGAAAAATCAGGAAAAGTCAGAAAAATTAAATTGGAAAACCGGGAAAAGTCAGAGAAAAATGTAAAAAAAGTCTGGAATTTTAAAATTTGCTCACAATTTCCTTAAACTGCTCCTATTCCAGATTTATTATAATTTTTTAATATTATATCTGACGTTTATAGTGAAATACGTTAAAAACTCGCACATTTGAAACACTTTTAATAAAATAATTAAAATTTATATTTTATTCATTCATTATTATTTCATTCATATTTTTATTTTTATTTGATCGCCTTTTAGTTACATTTTGTTTTCTAATACTAATTTATTTTTTGTTGAATTTGCATCCAAATTTTAATATGCTAGTAACCTTTTTTTGCGTTGTTTTTAATACTATAGGCTAGTTTTTTCTACAATTCTTGATTTTAAAATTGTGTTAAAATTTATATATTTTATTCGAAAATTTTTCATTTTTATCTGAAAACCTGAAAAAATCAAGGAATTTTAAAATATATTTTCTGTAGCAACCCTGAATAAAACATCGTGTAATATTTATCAAAGAATATAAAAAATGTAACGAGATTATTTTACTGATTTTGTAATATATGTTAATATTTTGATAGATTTAGATGATCGGCGTGCGCCCTTGGAACTGTTTTGACGCGTAAGGGCGGGCGCACAGCGCGGTCGTCATATTAATGCGAAGTTACCACGCAATCATTCTAATTCCAAGGCTCGTATAGACAGGTAGTAGAGTCGTGTGCCGCTCTTTTTTTTTTAAATGTAATCGCGATAAATACTAGATATAATATTGGGAGTACAAATTAATTCGATCCGTTTTTGATGCATTTATTTCAAAACAAAATGAATGAACAGATCAATTAAAGTATTGTCCATCGCTGCCTACTACTTTTTCCTATCTCTCAGGCAATTTTCGAATTCCATCTCGAGAAAATAATTCATCTTTGGAGGCGATTCAATTTTGGAATCAATTTTCGATTTCTGCGAAAGAAGTGAACCGGTGACTTGCTGCATCCTTCGGAACAACCAGTAATCAGAAGGAGTAATGTCCGGAGAATACGACGAGTGCGATAAAACATCCCATTTGAGCGTTTCCAAATATTTTTTTATGACTTTCGCGACATGAGGCCGAGCGTTGTCATGAAGAAGAATAACTTTATCATGTCTTTACTCGTATTCCGGCCGTTTTTCTTGCAATGCACGGCTCAAACGAATCAATTGTAGCCGATACCGTCCGTAATGGAATCGCAAGGTTTCAACAGCTCATAATAAACAAGACCCTTTTGGTTCCACCAGATACAGAGCATGATTTTCGAACCATGAATGTTCGGCCGTGGTGTTGATGTTGAGGTCGATGGCAACGATTGACCGGGCTTAGTATTTTTTCTTCTTGGAGTTGTCATAGAATATCCACTTCTCATCTCCAATCACAATCCGATGCAAAAAACCTTTTCTCTGTTGTCTTTGAATAAGCTATTCGCAAGTGAAAAATCGCCTTTCAACGTTTCTCTCGGTTTCAGTTCATAAGATATTCAATTTCCTTGTTTTTGAATCATTCCCATGGCTCTCAATCGTACATAAACGGCTTGTTGAGTTACCCCCAATGATTCTGCAAGCTCTTCTTGCGTTTGACTCTGATCTTCTTCGAGTAATGCCTCTAATTCTTTGTCTTCGAATTTTTTTGGCTGTCCAGAGCGAGGCTTGTCTTCAACGCTGAAATCTCCATCCTTGAAATGTCGAAACCATTCCCTACATGATTTATCAGTTGGAGCAGTGTCATAAACTTCGACAAGCATTCGATGGGCTTTAACCGCACTTTTCTTCCAATTAAAGAAAATCAAAATCTCCCGCAAATGCTTGGTTAACACAAAATTCGACATTTCAAATACAGTAAAAATCAAGATTTTTGAAACTCAAAGCGATATAAACTGAATATTATTAATGTTTAATCTCTCTGAAACCGCCAAAATCAACTATCACTATGAACCATTCACAACAGCTATCTTTAGGGAAACGGATCGAAATTTGTACTCCCAATACGTAACGTTGTATTTTATGAATATTCACAATATACGATTACTAGCTCGCATAATTAATTATTCATAAAAGAATCGAGACAATTATGTGTCATGAAATAGATATATCGACAGTTTCATTCATTTAGAATCAAAATACAATGAAAAATATAATTTCTTACTTTATGATAATTACAGACGGCATTTATTTTTGTTTAACGTAAAATTTTTCTCTCTCTTGAGTATAAGAGTATGTTAACTCTCGATTATGTTCTGAATGAATGAATCATACTGAAATATCTGTTTCGTGATACATGATTGTCATCTCGACTTTTTTATAAACAATTAATCGTATACTGTGAATATTCATAAAATACAACGTTTCGTATTAGCATCTAGCATTTTTTGCGATTACGTTTCAAAAAGAAATGTAAAGAAGAGCGGCACGCGACACGACTATCTGTCTGAACGAACGATATCATACGAGTCGTAAAAAAATAACATTAATATGAATACTCTCGTGCAAAAAACACAATTCTTTTTACAATGAATATACATAGTTTATGTAATTATTAATTTAATAAATTTTTTGTTTTTGTTATACGATCCGTATAAAAAATTAAGCGTAACTTTGAAACAATTTCTCGGTAAAAGAAATATTTCTCTTTTCTATTAATCTCTAGCTCATCCCATTGATTCTGATCATATCTTATAAACACCATAATACGAGATTCAGTCCTTTTATCTGCTCTAAATTATTTCGCAATGGTGACAAATTAACGGGTGCTTGATATTTATTTTTTAATCGATAATTGCGTAGTAATATATAATAATTAGTTGCATATTATGTTTTTCAGATGATAACTTCTCACGAGTACACCTTGACATGATGAGAAGACTCAGTATCCGGAGAATATACACGAAAAGAATGATTTTTCTCAAGTATCTAAAAATTTTCGGATTTATCTGAATGATATATCTAAATAAATTTTTTTATATTGAGCAAAATCATTCTCTTCGTGTAAAAATCCAACTATGGGGAAGCTAACGTATCCTCGTCCGCCGAGATAATTGAAAGTGAATGAATCGCAGCCGGTTCATCGCGTCGCGCGTTTGCTTCGGGAGTGCCGAGTTAAGTTATCGGACTAATGGACTTTTAACAAAACTATTTGATGGAATTCTATTTCGACAATGAAATCATATCTGCGATGTTTTGACAGGAAAGCGGAACTCTCATTGAGACGTTGCTGAGGTGGTCACGATCACTGCAACGCTCTCACGCCAAGTGCTCCGGGCACGAGGTGATGCCGGCCGCGTAATGTCACGTACTTCGTGGTGCTGTGTTCGCGCGGTTTAGCAACTACTATTGCTGTCGGTTAATTGAGGACGCGCTCTGTCTGTCGACTAACAGTTCGGCCCTTAGCGGTAAGAAACAATCGATCGACTCGGATTCTTCTCTGGGCCTGTATTCGATAACTTGAGTTATGCAGTCGTTATGAACACATAATGATTGCATAACGAGTTATAGAATTCCGTCCTAGTGAGTCGCCCAAAAAAGAGTTGTATAACTCTGATCAGGGCGCTTATTTCTCTGTCATTATCTACCAGCCTAAATCACGTTTAATCTGATTTGGTCAGAGCCTAGCTCTAGTAGTTTTTTTTAAAAA
>Ga0157363_1003387_pt1 | contig 14421 bp, 6 predicted proteins | sample AttsexASBM1_FD_111477 | JGI IMG/M metagenome (GOLD analysis project Ga0157363, IMG submission 111477) | Fungus gardens microbial communities from leaf cutter ant in Ribeirão Preto, State of São Paulo, Brazil - Atta sexdens ASBM1 | ecosystem: Host-associated > Fungi > Mycelium > Unclassified ...
ACATCCTGCCCAAAGTGGCCTAAAACGTCGCGTGTCATCTTATACAACGTCATCTTGCAAAATCATTTCTAGATAGCGATGTATCTTTTCATCGCGTAATTTCTACATGAAAAAAAAAATCCGTAAATCCTGATTGATATAATTTATGCTAAATCATTATGTTTAAAAAATGGTAATAAAAATAATTATATTAAATTCATATAAAATGAATTTATGTGCAACTTTCTTTGCTCAAATTTCTGTAAGAATTTTCAGAGTCAGCCTCGATCCTAGAATTTCATTCAATATTTAGTTCCATTACATCAATTTTTAGGATCTTTTTATCTTACATCTTGGAACATTCAAATTTTTTTTCTACAAAAATTCTTTCACGAGATGGAATTATATTTCGGGGAAGTATGTAAGCATGTGTTCGAAGGTGGTAGTATTCTCGCGCGTACACGACGCGAAAAGCACAGAAACGGTGTCTCGCGCTCAACGATGCATCTCTTCTCACTGCACGTTCCGCATGGTTGAACATTCATTTCATCTCGTGTCGATAGTTTCGCATTTTTCAGTCGGTCTCTCTCGCCCGTCCCGTACGAAATCTCTTCCATGCCTTCGGCGTATCCACCTGTGTTTTCCCGCACCTGCGTTTTATTCCGCATGTACGTATAAATTCGCTATTTGTAATGAATATTTTGTCAATGATTACTGATCTCGAGTTTCACGCAAGATGTTATACTAAAATCATGATTGTATTTGTTAATAGATACAATTATAGGCACCTAAAAAATAGTAACAAGAAAATATGAAAAATAATATGAAGCGTTAATGACATTTCAAAGTAATTCAAACCGATCAATTTGCAACCAATCATTCTCGATGTATGATGCCGATCGCTGTTATTCTCTCTGGTTCGACCTCAACAAGTGGTATCAAGCTTCTATGTGCGTGCCGACGAAACGTATACAGATTCATCGAATGCTGTAAAACTTCGTTATCATATCGTATTGCATTGTTAGACCGAGACGACTTGAAAACCAATACATGTTCCGACAGATCTATAATCGAATAATATCATTATTCTTGTTCGTAATTTCCGTTATTCGTCACGAAAAGGATGGTTTTGTTGAAAAGTTTAGCTAGATATTATGAATTTAACAGTGCCGTTAAAGCGTACTGTATAATTATTTTGATGGTCCAATTATCCAAGAAAATTATTTTCCAATCTGTATCTAGTTAAATTTTTAGATATTTCAACAAAATCGTTTTTTCCTTGTATTTCTTCATTAAAATATGTTTCCCTTATTCCTTGTAACGTAGATGATCAGATATATTCTGAAAATGAATTATTTATCCAACACTCTTAACATAAAACAAATTATACAGTCGTGTTAATTTTTATTATAATACTTCAACAATTATTCCACATAGAGAATGTGCTTTTTTATGACACATGATGTGTTACATTTACAAGAAGCAAGAAAATCGTATTTCTGTAAATTTGAAAAATATCTAGATTCCTAGATATTTCCGTGCGTCGACGCACAACCAAAAGTCAAGTCGCGAAATGTACGATGTATATGACGAGAGAATGTAGGAAGCCTCGCGGCGAGCTTTCGACATATAACCGCGCGAACCTAAATCGATTGTACAAATCTCGATACGTTGTTGTTGTGGAAACGAGGAAGTCAAGACGTAAACCGGTGTAATACTCGGAGTCGAACGTAAACTTTATAGCGCTGCAGGCTCAACATCGCCGAAAACGTAAGCGCATTACGTACGCCGCCTCCAGTAAGGCCATTCGAATGCATGTCGCCGCATAATTTCGTACACCGGTGCTTTGACCACGGTGTCATCAACGGGTAACAATTGAATCGAGCAATTAAATCCCCTTAGTGCAGCCGTTCGTGTTTGCGAGCTGATCCGGCGTTTTCCTATGTTGCAACCTCCGCGCCAAGTGCATAAACCCTCGCGCGAATGAATTTGTGGAGTAATGCCCGCGATATCTACGTGTTGAATTAAGCATTAACTATAGTGCATGGATTTACTCGTACCAATTGTAAATGTGGATTTCTGAGAATTCCACGATGCACTTCGATACAAAACATATGCACCGATTAATGTGTAAATAAATTAGCATAATTTACAATTTACGCAAGAAGTGTTTTCATTGTTCGCGATATCTTTCCCATGTAAATGTTCGTATTTTCTGAAAAATATGGATTTTATGGAGAGTCTAAATAAAATAATTAAGAAGCTGATCCAATACAATAATATTTGCACACATACATTGTAGTATTTGAGTACACACGGAAAGAACAATTTTGCTGAAGTATCTACAAATTTAAATCTGAAAATACAGATCTGAAAATAATTTTGCTGGATTATCGAAATAATTATGTAGGACGCTCAAGCTGATTGCTAAAATATCAAAAACTTTTTGTAACATTGCTCATCATACTTAAATATATTTCCCACATAATTATTTTATAGTCTAAAACAAAATTATTTTCAGAACTGTACCTATTATAGCTAAATTATAGCTAAATTTTTACTTCAGCAAAATCATTTTTTCTGTGTACTCTATATTTTCTTCTAATCGAAGTTTATTAAATCAAAGTTTATTAAAATTATTATTATCCGCTAATATCTGTTGCTAATAGCGAATAGTTATTTATTCAATGGACATTTTATAAGAAAACAACGAGATGGATAAAATTACCCAACTGTTTTTGCCGAAATAAATAATACGATATGCAAAATAACATGAAACCGCGTCGAATGGACATTGCAGCGGATCATGTGGCTGTAGATGACACGTACTTTCGCATGTGCACTTGTGCACAGGTGCACAGTTGGCGCGTGTTTGGTGACAGCGTCTATTTACTAACGCGCTTCTATGCATTTGCGCGAAGATGAAAGGTTAAGATAAAGGAGACGACGCAACTTGGTCGAACAGCTGAAACGCCCTAAGTCGTTCGCTTAACTTGGTTTACTTGTGTACGTGCTATATCAGGTTAGTCTATTAGATATTCAACACAACGGTTTGTCAACGATAAATTGCCAAATCGACACTTAAACCTGTATTTATATCCTGGTATTTAAGATCTCGAATTTTAAAATGTTATACGATTATTTTGTTGGCTAGATTAAATATTAGGATTATTTAAGACTTAATATATCTAGAAGATCGGATTATATAGCTACTGTTATATAAATATATAATAGATCTTGCATTAAAAACTTACAATCATTAAGATACTCAAAATTTCATGTCTTAAATTAAAGACGATTTAATCAGAATTTGATTAAAAATCAACTGATAGTGTAGTCAACTGATTGCGAGAAAGGGAATGATTATCCTCGTAAAACTTACTGCTATTATATATATATATAATATTACATCAGACTTTTATCAGAAATACTTCATAATGTTCTCTGTATATTATTTTTAGTATAATTTAATTTTAAAAGTGTGTATAGAGACTTTTCAACATTTTTTGCAAAAAATAAAAAATAGCATAATTAAATTAACAATTTCCCTATTTTTTTATCATACAAATTTTTTAATAAAAATTTTTTAATAAAAAGACTGCAGGCTATATATTTTATTTTAAACATTTTCGAAAAAAGGAAAATAAAGTAATATAATTAAATTAACAATTTTTTCTATATATTTTGTTTTCTATATATAATTATTTTTAAATAGTTATATGAAAAACAATTTATATTTTAAAATCTCTATGAACTACTAAATTTGAAGATAAAATTCTAGCTAGTCAAATGTATTGAAGATAGAAATTAAGAGTAAGCTTTTATATTTAATAACAAATTAATTTGACGAATATTGCGAAATATTGCAATTTTCGATGCAATTTATAGTAAGTATACATAACTCGCTAAACTTGTTCGCGAATCTCGGTCGAACATAGTACTGTATCGGCCGTGCTCTGGTGTCTCTAAGAACGACCTGTGCTTGAGGCTGCTGGTGTTCCTAACGGTGAACAGCCAAAATACTTTATGCTAAACTTAGTTTATGCTGCGAGCGTTATTGAAACTCCGAGTAGGATTACGCGGGCCAGGGTGGAGATACGAGGCGCACTCCTTAAGGTCAGAAGCGAAACACAATATCTGCAGGCTTATTTATCACTCAGCGCACCTTATACCCCTTCTTTCCCTCCCTGCCAGCTTCGTTTCCACTCTCGTACACCACCGCCGTCTCTGTTACCACGGACTGCTTTTCATTTCGGAACTTAAGGTTCGCATCATTCAAGCGGTCCTGGCAGCTCTCGCCAACCTGGTTCGCGAAATTTCCTTCGTACTTAATCCGAAGCACAGACATATTAAGCTGCGCAATGAGAAAATACTACAGTTTTGCGTCAACATTTTTCCTCACTTCATTTCTCTCTAGTTCTACATATTTTTACAGTTATTATTCTTGGTGAAACTTGAGATTCAAATTTTAGTTATCGATATTTTGGCATTATATTGCAGAATTATTTAGTTTTTCTATTTTGTGAAAATATTTCCAAGAGTATAGTTACTGCTTGATAAGAAATTTTAATTTATAATTCTTTCACAGCTTTCTAATTTTCATTATTAATTCTATCTCAGTAATTAAATCTCAAAATCTTAGAAAAATTCAATCTATCAAAAATTAACAAAAATTTTTATCGTTTAATTAATATTTCTTGAAGATACTGTGAACTTCTTTAAATTTCCATGTTAAACAGTTCGCTAATTAAGACACTTGCGTCAAATTATCAAAGAAAAATTTAAACGCAATTTAAACTCGGAATAAATTTTTGACACATATATGCATAAAACATTTTTGCGTTTACCATAGTAAGACTTGCGTATATCAATTAAAATGAGTTCGTGAAAGAGAAATGATACTGTGTTAACAGCCGGTTGCAAAAGCCGCGAAATATCGAGCCGTAAACAAAACATTGAAGATGTATATCGAGGGACAAAAAAGAACGATGAAAAAAAGGGAGCTGAATTGGTTCGATATGGAAAATGTTCGCGAATGCTGAAGAGGCGACGTAGGTATATATACGAATGAGCTTTTATAAAGCTAGATAAAAAGCCGCTTCCTTCCGGGTGCTGGCTATTAAAACCATACCATTACCGGGTATAATGTACTTTTATATATATATATATATATATATATATATATATAGAGTTACATATACATATATTATATTATATCCCTCAGTTGACTCTTTTATTTCATTAGATCGTTTATGCAGCTAACGAAATTATCACAATTTTGCGACTCGCTTCCTCGTCGCGATGGAACCGCACAGCATCTCTCTGAATCCACGCGAATAGCTCGAGAAGACTCAAAAAACCATCGCGAATCTAAAATTTATTTTAGATTCTTTGATAATTTATTCATAAAAAATAAAGTAGTAAAAATTTTTTAATCACACAGAAAGGAAGTTATTGCTATATCTAAAAATTTAGATACAAATCTGAAATTTTATAATTAAAATATTCATATAGAAAAGCATGATGAGTAATGCTATAAAAAAAAATGTTAATATTTTAGCAATTAGCTTAATACTACGTAATTATAATTATTTTGATAGTCTAACAAATTATTTTTAGATCTATAGATATTAAAGAAACAATGGCAACCAAATCTCTTAAATTAATTAACGTTATATTATTTTTAATTTTCATGTATGTCAAAATGTAAATTATTTTTGTGATTTCAAAATAAATGACCTTTATATTAATGCACTTAATAAATAATAATTAAACGTCCAAATTTAATATATTTTCTTGAGTTAAATTATTTAACTCCGTTAATTATTTTATTTAAATTAACAATATATCGAGTAGGAACAATGGCAATCTACAAAAATTATTATACAATAATAATTCAAATCGCGGATAATTGAACACTATATCTAACTAAATTTTACATATTTTAGCAAAACCGTTCTTTCCGGCGCATTAACATTCTATAGACTCAAATTTCTATAATTCTGCTAAAAAGTATCCCGAGTATCAAAGCGTGGGTTTCAAGTACGTGATGATGACGATGAGGAAAGATACGCATAGCGAGAATGCAATATGCATTCATAAACGATTATACAATTTGTACACAAAAACAAACGAAGGATTTAATCAACGCGTCCTATGTTCGTAGATTGTATCCAGCTCTTTTTCCACGGAATTGTTTCTCCTCTCCGCTTGCTAATTCCGAGCATTGCTACATCGCGATTTCAGCGTAATAATTGCAACTCATCTAAATTCCCATCCGCAGCGAGAGCATCATCTGAAACCGTCGCGTTATTTCTCACATAAAAGCATTCCGTGCACTCGCTACCGCGCTGGGGGTGCGATATGCAGCAGGTCGATTCACGCGACCGTAACTCGTACGAATGGCTCGAATATGAAAGAATATAAATTATAGGAACATTGGAAGCCCTGGCGGGGTCGAAACGAATCGCCGAAAAGGTTTTGCTGACTCGCGGCCGAGCTCGCAAAAGCCCCATAGAACTTTTAATATGGCGCCGTGCATCTACAGGGTCTGCGGGAAATTAGTTTTTCCTCATCCGACCGACGAACCGGCTTCCTCTCCCCGCTCTGACGTGTTACCCTTCGACCTTTTGTCGCACGACCTTCTTTCTTTTTTCTGCCTCGAAATACCACCGTTGGTATTTCGCCCTTTTTGCCCACATTCAATCCATTATACGTCCTATAAAAATTGTGCTCCACGCAAACGCATCTGAGAAATGCGAATTAGCTCGAACTTCTAAACTTGGCAATTTTGAAACAACATCAATATGTTTTATCTTTGATGTTAATTAGGAATTTCATCCTCATGACTTGTCATTTTTTTTTTAATTTATAATAAAAGACAACGGAATGAGATGGTAATATATTGAATATTGAGTGAAAATCGACCGCAAAATATTCAGCATAAATGAGTAAAGAAGATCATATTCGATCAAGACCGATTTTGGTGCCTGATAATATTATTATATGAATTTTACAATGTTATATAGTATTTTATAATTTTAAGTTCTCAAGCAAACTGCGCGCTAATTATTTATCGAAACACAATCTTGAAACACAATCTTGAAACACAATTTGGTAAGGTTTATCCGAATTGGCTCTTGACGTTAACTTATTATCTGACATTTAAGAAAAGTATAATTATGGGAAAGAATGATTACCTATTGTGTTTAATTTCGACAGGAATCGTGTTCTATCTTTGTTATAGATATTATTTCTAATTTATGAAATATATGGTACCTCGATTTACTGTAAAATAATTGCAAATTCGATATACTTGTTTATTGCATATGAAGTTTAGTGTGCTGTATATATCACTAAAAGAGGTGATAGTCGTTCGCCGCTCCTGGACGATGGGGCTATCTCAGCATCGTTATCCTCTTCTTGTCGTCCTGTCACCTCTACTATCGTTGCTGTTGTCGTCGCTGTCGTAGCCATTGTCGTCATCGCTGTCCTTATAACTCCTACATTACGTCCCCGTTGTCGTCATCGTGATTATCATTGTACCGTGCTCGTAATCCCCTCGCCATATTGTCAAACTTGAAACAGACGGGGAAAAGGCAGTTTCTACGACGCTGAAGTTTCTAATTACTGCCATCCTAATTGTAGGTCTTACGAAGAGGTAAATTCGATAAACAGGAGAAAAAGACTTTTCTAAAAGAGAAAGTATGACATCAGCAGACTCAACATCGCATCTATTTACGAATTGCACGAGCTAATAAAATTTACGACGTGCTAATAGGATTTGCAACCAGGAAGTCTTGTCTCTATTTTTGACAATGTTCCTCTCAAAAAAAATTGGTTCGCCAAAATAGAAATAAAGATTTAAAAATGTTATCTATAAAAAATAGAAAAATATTTTATTTGACTTTTTAGCGCGGCTAGAGAGAGAATAAAATTATATTATTTTTTTCTCCTATTATTATTAAATATCAAAGGAACAATGGTAATTCAGTCCTTTAAATAACATTTTGTTATTTTTAACTTCCATTGTGTCAAAATATAATTTATTTTGTGATTAATTCCAAGTAAACAATGTTCATATCATATCGACATATATATACTTAGTAAATAATAAAGCAAATTTAAATCAAATACACTTTCTTGATTTATTTAACTTCACAGTTCACAGTTAAATTAATGACTTGAGGAGAACAGTGACGACCTATGATTAAAAATAACTCTAATTGAATATAATTTGCCATTATGAAATATAATATTTAATTTAAGTGTCGTTAGAAATACTTGATTTTATTAAAATAAAAAAATTTCGCTCGAATGAATATGCTGTTTCCTACTTCTTTCGTCAAATTAGATTCTCAACGAAATGATTTCATTTTTAATTTGGTGTTATCCTTAAAAAGAATTGGCTACAACATTAAGTAAACAAAATTGAAAATACAGTCCAAATAGAAATTTCTTTTACAAAATAATAAAATTTTAATAACAAAAAGCTTTTTTTTAAGAAATAATACGAGAAAAATTCTATCAACCTAGAATCAAATAATCAGGCAATATTTGAAAAATGGCACAATGGCGAAATACATGAAAGGCCTGACCTCAATGGAGAGACATAAATCGTCAGGCACCCAGGATTAGGCGCGGCTCGCTAGGTTGCTCGGAATTGCATCAAGTAGATTGAGACGGGAACTACCTCTGAAGGGACTCGGAAAAAGATATCAGTCGTCGCGACGCTCTACTTGCGGATAAAAACTGTTGAAACTTCGAGTCGAAACGACCCAAGGAATAGCGAGTAATTTCACAGAGTGCCGATAAGGAAAGGACGCGTATATATATATATATATATATATGTATGATATAGCTGACAAGTCATAAATCATTTGACAGCGCAACTTGCTCTCTGTCTGTCGTACCGATGAGAAACTAAAATCCGATCTACATAAGACGCAGAACACGGATCACAGAAGAGAGAGTCATAAGATTAGAAACTAACCTAATGTATTTTAATTATAATAGCTTGCAAGACGCAGAACGCAGGAAATTGGGTGAACTTTTACTTTTACGTCCTATGTCCTATGTATTGCGACCTGCGACCTATTATAATCTGAAATATGTTTCACTTGCAACCTGTGTTCTGCGTGATATATAGATCGGGCTTAATACGTTCAAATCTAGGGATATCGTAAAAACAGCACAATGTGTTGTGTATATCTTATCATGAGAGCAAACGAACTTGATTGTAAAAAGATAAAAAATATGTGCCTTTGTTGTATAAAAATATTTTAAATATTTTAAATAAAGTACATATGATCTTTTTTCTAAAATAGAAAGAAAGACAAAGACAGAGAGAGAGAGAGAGAGAGAGAGAGAAAGAGAGAGAAAACAAATTTTGATTAACTCTTTCAAAAATAATTTTATTAAAAAATCATAAACTTTCTTTAGAAAAAAGATTATAAATTAATTTGTTTTTATATTTACAATCAGATTTATATAAACTGAATGTAATATTTTAAAAAATGTTTAAAAAGAAATATTTTCAGTACGAGAAATACTTTTTTTTAAAAAAATATTTTTTTAAATAAAATAAACATAAACACTTGTCGTATTTAATGAGATTAAAAGGTTGTTAGCTAATGAAACTTTGAAAAGAAGAATGATATCTATTAGTCACAGTTTTTACTCAAAATATTTGCTAATTGAATTTGTAAAAACGAATTTTTTGACGATTATTGTTGCTTATATCATAAATTTTTTTTTGTTCCTCGTGACATTATCGCGGCGACAATTTTCCGATAATTTCGGAATGCAGTATTTCATCATCCCTAATAGGGATTATCGAAGATATCGAGAATAATACACGTTAAATGTATATGTAGCAATGATATATGCACATGTATATAAAGGAAGCTTAATGCTTCCGAGGTCATTGTATTCACTGAAAAATTCTATCGATCCGCAGATATTGCAATATTGCAAGTATTGTTTATCTCGGATTTTCCCAAGAGAAAAGAGAATATCAAAATTGATTTAACACAGTTTGGCTCGAACGTTAAGGATTAGAGAAAAAAATTTTTTCCCGTCAGCTTCCATGTTCTCTCTCTCTCTTTTTCTTTCTCTCTTTCTCTTTATTCCTATATTTTAATCCTTTTTTTAAATGTGCAATGTATGGAAATCGTAGGAAATGATCTTAATTCCATACGATATTATGATGTATGGTGTAATTTGAAATATGCATGTGGTAACGACAGCATTGTTTCAACATTAATGCGGGAAAATATTGCAAACGCGAGACGCCCTTTCGTGACTATGCAAATCATAAAATCGAGTAGTGCGGAGTGGCGCACCATGTTTCCCTTCTCCGAAGTTAAAAAGTTCCGGACATATAATGGCTCATCCGTCTAACGTGACATGTAATTTTTTTCACCGTAACAACAAAGATGCAGGACCAATTTCGTGGAAAATTGCTGAAGCGATGTCTTTAGCATGTGATATCGTTCCGAAAGAAATATTCCAGCGGCCTGTAAACTTTTTGCGATTTCATGCTTTGTTTTTATTACACGCACGCATGCACGCACGCACGCACGCACGCACGCACGCACGCACGCACGCACGCACGCACGCACCACACACACACACACACACACACACACACACACACACACACACACACACACACATAAGTTCACGTCGTATATTTTTATTGTGCAAGTTATATTGTGCGATGTATATATATCGCATGTAAATTTTTATACTAGGATAGTAAAGTGAACACATTTCGATTGAATTCAAGAAAAATCACAGATATAAAAGAGCATAGGTATTCCACAAGGTACGAGAATTCAACCCATAATCGATTTTACGATATCGGATAAAATATATATATATATATAGATATACAAATTGGTAAAGAGGTATTTTTCCAAAAAATTCACAAGTATTTAAAAAATATGGAAAAATGATTAAAAAATTAAAACTGATGAATGAAGAAAGGTACCAAAGGGGTCATTTGAGAGAAAATAATTTGCTATGAAGGTTCTATTGCTAAAGGGATATTGTCTACGTTCACAGTTGCGCTTAAAATATTGCTATCGATCAAATAGAATACGAGGCACAATAACGAGTGGATTCAAACAGCCGAAATATACACAGCAACGATCTGCTCGGTGAATCTATAGTCAATCGGCTCAATCAATAGACCTGGTTTTGAGAGGCCGCTGGCGAAATTGCAATCTTTTGAGCGATGTCAAGTCGCACGAAGGAGGATTGCATATGCAGCTATACTGTGAGTATATCAATCGTTGAAAGCTCAATGATCCCAATTTCGATTCACTCAGCTCTCGGGATCGCTTGGGAGCGTCACATTGTCCCTGGAGTTCGAGGGTCCTTTGTATTCGTCGGCCTTCTATCGATGACCGTCGCCTACGTTGTCGTCCCCTTCGTCGTCCCCTTCGTCGTCGTCGCGGTGTAATAACCGTCCTAGTTGTCGTACTTACTTGTAAGAACGAAGACGAATGATCGGACACGGTTGCGAAATATACCAGTAAGATGATTAAGACGGGACGATATTAATTGTCCAGGAATGCTTAAATATTAATTTAAATTCTCGGCGCTACACGATAAAGTGCTCGACATGCGAGTATATAATGGGAACTGAATTTTTTGTTGAGGATCCAATTCTCTGTTGTACTCGAATTTTTATTTATTAATGTTGAGAATCTACTGTATATTATTTTTATGGATATTATGTAGTTATATAATTTCAAAAAAATTTTCAAAGTACATTTTAAATAAAATTTAAATAAATTCTTAAGGATATATTCATAATTCATTATATTTAACTCCGTCTTAAGTAAATTTTAAGATGTCATAAACCATTCCTGTACATGTAAATAAAGTTCGTGGTTATGAATGAAATTAAAAGTAATGAATGATTTAACTGAAAATTAAGTTACAGTAATTATTTAAATGTAACGAACGTGTAAATTTATATAATAAAGTTTTAAAAAGTACATTAAATTTCATAAATTTTCATGAAAAATACATTAAATTTTATGTATACACAATTATATGTACACAATATACTTTTAATTACAAATACATTAAATTTAATGTAATATCATGAAATTAAGTCAAATTGTGTAACTTAAAATTTAATGAAGTTTAAGGACATTTCTAATAGTGTAGTTACTCATTATCCGTTACTCATTATCGAGTTAAAATAATAATTAAATACCATTATTGATAACTCGTTACCCTTACCGTTACTTTTCCGTTACTTTTTTAATGCTGAAATAAGATCAGTCTAAAAACCTTTGCACAACACTTTGTTTTAAATATTTAAAAAAAGCAATGCCTATTCAAAGCTGGATCTGAGTGATTTAATTAATTTCATGTGAATATTCACATGAAATTATTTAAAGCACTCAAGATCCAGCTTTGACTGGTATAGATATTACTTCTTATTATGTATTTATATTATACAGTCCTAATCAATCGTTAATTATTATTTAAAAAAGCAAGTAACGCGTTACTTCCATTTCCTGTATATTTTATAAATAGCCTATATTTTTATAATTTTTTTGCAACGGATATATTTATAATGCAAAAATATTATCGCTAATATCGCGATAGTTAGATAGAGTGGAGGACACATCCGTATTTATATTTTAGAAAATGTCGGATGTGCGAGATTTAATGGCCAACAATAACTGACGGGAAAGAGCAGAAATTTCAGCAGAGATGGAGATATGAACTCATTCTGACGGTAAAGTGTCTCTGAAAGTGTCTCTATGATTTATTGCATGGTCATTTATTAGAAAGTTTCATAAAGGTCTGTGTATTATCGATTGACGTATGACGTAGGATAGAATATCTGTACTTATGCCGACGAAATCGAAATCAGAGTGATGTTGCGCGGCGACAGATGCCATGGCTCTGTGTGCACGAATTCGTTAAACTTAATCAATTCTTTTCTGCAATAACGGCGAATTGAATTCGCGTTTTTCCGATAACCGATAGAGCCGCGTCCGATTACGTCGCCCTCGACCGTTCAATCGATGTGTCGGCAAACATTTATATTAATAATTCAGTCACCGTTGCGAATACGCGAGCGAATAAAATTTTATATAATACAGATGTGAAAGAATTAGAATTTTTCTCATCTGTAATTTATAAATGAAGAATCAATGAAGAGAAATATATTATCATATATTTTTTGTGAAAATAAAGAAAAATAATTTTTGAAGATTTTATAGGATATTTACTGTATTATGGAATATGACAGAAAAGTAATATGATAGAAAAAGTAGAAAAATCAAAAAGAGAAAACACATTGTTAAATTCATAATGTCAAATTATACCCAATTGAATTATTTTTAATTATTTCTCACCATTGCTTCTATTCAATATGTCGTTGATTTAATTATGGAATCAATTAAGAACTGTATTAAATTTGACTCAGATTTAATTTATTATTTACCTGTAAATTAATGATAACGTTTTTTACTTTGAAACTAATCACAGAAATAGATTGCTTTACATTTTGACATAGAAATTAAAAATTTACATTTTGACATAGAAATTAAAAATAACAAGATATTATTTAACTTAAGGGAACCATTGCTCCTTACATATAACAAAATAATATTATATTTCATTTCTGTCATTTCCGTCACATTATATTTCTATTTGCGACAATCGTGACGCATTAAAGTTCTAATTTTTCGTGAAATATTTACATCACAGATATTAATACTAATGTCAAAACTAAATAAGAAAGCGGAAAAGAATCGTGTTTACTTGAAGATTCGATCTTTTGTCCTCTGATATCGATGATAATAGGCAACTTTATAGATTGGATATAAATCCGCACAGCCGGCTGTGGAACTTCATCCACGGTGGTAATCTGGCAGTGACGGCGCGTCGACGAGCTGCCGGGGAGAGAAACGTGCGAAAATCAAAAAATGAGCGATCGTCGAAAGTCCGTTAATCTTTCCGGGGCGGGGGGGGGGGGAGAAGGCGAAAACGTAACACCGACGAGAAAGAGAAAGAGAGAAGGTGAGAGAGAGGCATCGTCATTAATCACTTTCGGCGCTGCTTCTTATCAGACGCGCGGCGCCGTAACGGATTCAATAAGCGGCGAGCGTAATTTCGCGGGGTTATTAGGGACGCCTAAGGGGCAGTAACCCCTTAGAAATCGTTAATCGAACCCTCGCCAAAGGGGTGTTACCGAGAGGCCGAACGTTGTCGACGTTGATCCGTCGTTCCGAACTAGAACGGAACGCCTTGGTTTCTTCTCTTCGCGCCGATCGAGCTGAAAATTGCTGACAACCGCATATAGCGCTCTCGATCACGTAGATCGTTCTTATGATGGCGTAGATTGAAAGGCACCCACGCGGTGTCCTTTTTTCCCAATTAAGAACGACAAGAGAATGACGGCACGCG
>Ga0157363_1003388_pt1 | contig 14418 bp, 5 predicted proteins | sample AttsexASBM1_FD_111477 | JGI IMG/M metagenome (GOLD analysis project Ga0157363, IMG submission 111477) | Fungus gardens microbial communities from leaf cutter ant in Ribeirão Preto, State of São Paulo, Brazil - Atta sexdens ASBM1 | ecosystem: Host-associated > Fungi > Mycelium > Unclassified ...
TACTTGCATTGTTACTTGTTACCGGCATCATATATAAGTTTAAAGGATTCTTGAAACAAAAGTAATTTACAGCAAACGTCATAAATCAATTTTTCAATGAAAACTTTAAATAATGAGTAATAAGGTTGTCTAATATTTTTTTACCAAGGCTGTACTTGTAAATACGCTACACTCCGTTATCCTCGTTGTGAATCTGCTGTCTACTCAAGTGGAGTCGAGAGGACTGTCTCTCTTCCTCTGCTGAATTCAAAGTCGACAAGAGATATTATGTAAGCGAGACGCGCGACGAAACGTCCTTTCCGTCTGCAGCTTCCCGTTTCTTTCCCCTCCATTTTATTCGTCCCATGGGTGCTCTTAATCTTCGCCTCGTCGCACTTTCTTGCAATCGCTTTTACCCATCCTTGCCATGCTTCTCAGGACGTGCGACTCGTGCGTGACTTTATGCGAACACGCATTGCAAGATTCGTCTTCGAAGTTCGCCTTCACATAGATTGGGATAGTTGTGAAAAAAAAGTTGCAAACCAGCACACGCTGCAATCATGCGTAATTTGAAATTATAAATTGCCAGTCCAACAAATAAGTTAAATGAGGGAAATTTTTGTGCCCCATTTCTGCCTTTGCAGCAATAAAATGTTCTGAGAAATTTGTATGCATCGCAACTTTAGGGAAAGGTGATATATGCATATATTTTTGTCAAGTGCTACAGAAGAATTTTCAGTGTGAGAAAATACATCAATTCTAACAATATTATATTTTAGAAGGTTTGTTGCATTAATGTTGCATTTATTGTATCATTTATATTAAAAATGTTGTTAACTTGCAAAAGAAGAAAATAATTCTTTAGTAAAATAATTAATCTCTAAAATTTTAGTCTCATAGTTTGTGTCATTCTTAAAATAATTATTCACACACACAAATAGGATATTATTTTTTATGTAATATATATAAAATCTAATCTCGAAGATGCATTAGAAACTAAGAGTAATACCAACTGTTTCAAAAATCATCTTTATAACATAGACTTGCGAGAAAATATTTCATTTTTCTTATAGAAAGTAATCTTTCCTATAATCATAGTGTTTTCAAAAAATCGTATTATTAATTTTTATAAATTATTCTCCTGTTTTTATCACGTTTCTTCCTTGAATTGGCAGACTGTGTACTGTCATAAAGGACATAAAGCGACACATAACACGTTCGCCGCTATCGCGGCCATCGAGTATAACGTATGTCAATCGCTTGACGACTCTCTTCCATTCGTTGATAAATTACACTGTTATCGATTCATGCGTGAATACGCGAGAAATAACGCGTCATGTCTCTGCATGGCGTAAAAATCAATTTCCATCAGAATACATCACTTTCACACCATACGTAATCTGCGTTCAAACGTTTCACTTAATGATTTTTTTCAATGCGCGTGTACAATTAATTGAAAACAATTAATAAATTGAATTTAGTGATTGAGAAAATAGTCATCAATTCAGACAATAAAATTAAGTTTTTAATTATTTTTTTTTAATACAGATTTGATTTAAGAACAATTTCCATTTTTATAATAGTCAGTTTTTTAGTATTAACATAAAAATTTTTTGCACGCCTATTTTATAGATTTATATATCTATTTTATAGATTTTTTATTTATTTAAATATACAAATTTATATATATATATATATATATATATATATGTACATATTATTAAAATTCTTTATAGTATGTCTAATATCAACGCTTGTGAACATTATAAGATTTGTATTGTATATCTTATTTCTATTCGATATGTGTTTTTCATGATGGAAGCATGATATTATCAGCAAAATCACGATTCCAATGATAAGCGACGGTCGCCAAAGAAGAAAAACTCTTTCTCTTTTTTTTCTTAGCTAAAAAAATGAATATGTTCTGGCAGCCGTGGCTGTCTCTCATCTTCAATTTTTATGACCTCATAAATATGCTCATATTTCACGGCGATGATATGGCACACCGATTAAAGAGCGCGATTGGGCCACTGTGCGATGCAAAAGTGCATTCCGCAAGAAAGAAACTGCTAAGAGTAACAGCCCGACAGTAAATTTACATTAGAGAGAACTGCTGAGGACACGGGAAAGCTCTTCTGGTTTCGAGAGGCTCCTCGCGCCTCTTCGTCTGGTATCGACTATTGCCGTTCCTTGCTATGAGCTATCGATGCGTATTGTATTTCACATTTTCTATCTTTATGCGTTTCTTCTTATATTGACATATGATTTATGTACATATGTATCACACTTAAGAAAAAAGATTGAGACTTTACACTTAACACTTAATTATTACTTTGCAAACATCAGAAAGAAATATTTTTATTACACATTTAATAACAAATAAGCCTTATGATCTATAATAATTATTATTTAACTTTATTAATAAGTACTGTCTAATTTTATATACTTCATCTATAATATAGTGGCATTATCATTGATGCAAATACAAAATGAATGTATCATTATAATTTGCGATAAACATGTCATAAAACTGTTATCTTGAAACGGAAGATACCACATAATTTATCATGACATAAGATCGTAAATATATCCTTTACGGTCGATGAGTAACTTGTTACATCGAGCATTCATGGATAATGAGATAGTCGTCGCGCTACGAAATATTCCGAACGCACTTCACAAAACTACGTAGTAACGGAGATAAATGGAATTCTACCGGAGATAAAGATGAAGAATCCAGGTTGACGGCCGCACGGTTTGAAACGGGATGGCACGTGTAGCTTGTACGACGTGGCATTAATGTCTCCTATATCAGCGTGATGCATGTGGTTCTGTAGACGTGGAGCTTAGCATACAGGTCACGCTAGACGCAACTGCAACCACGTGGATTACACGAGTGGTACACTCTATCTGAATCCGCATATCTGAATCTAATATTAAAAATAGAATCTGTGCTGTGCGTGCACATTTTGAAATTTTAATCAACATTTAATGTGATACCGTATTTTATGATTATTACGTAAAGAATCAGAAATAGTTCTTGTATATATTATACATGGAGCCTGATCTTGTCATAGTTTAATAAGATTTAGTTGATTCACTTATTCTTCACAGAACGAGAAAGTCATTACAGTGCCTTTCTAAAAATAAAAAGCTGTAAAATTTTTAAACTGACTCCTGCTCTTTGAAAGTTAATTACTATAAAAATTATAAGAGATAGTTTGCGTTTAATCAAAGACGCTTTAATTAAAGTATACATTTATATATATTTATAAATCTCAAATAAAAGGAAAATAATAATATTATATAAACGATTTATTAGAATCATGAATACACAATAAATACTCTCTAAATCTGAATCAGTGAATAGTCACTAATTGTGGCATACTTGGCTTTGTACTGGTAATCAGTAAAGTTCAACTAAAAAAGGAAGAATGTTTGAGCATTATATAACTAAAATATCGATATTTGCACGTTAATTTCAATCTTCCAAAACCATATTCATTGAATTTAAGCATTAAAACAAGATTAATTAGATCACATAATAAAAATTAGCTAGGTTAGGTATCGTACATTTAATTCACTGATTACTAATGGCATACTTGGCACTGATATTAGTGATTATCCACTGATTCAGATTTAGAGAATAAGAACACAGTCTAAAATAGTCGAAGCAGGATCTTAAGTATTTTGAATAATTTCATGTGAATTGATATTTATTGTCTTTTGAATTACCACCGAATCGGATTTAGAAACGAAAAATAGCTTTATACATATGTAATACATTGGAATATTCCAATATTTCATTAAAACGAACTTACTCGAAACATCAGGAATCATCAAGAAAGCGTTAATTAAATGTCTAACTTTATTAAAATGCAATGTTTTAGGCTTGAGCTTTTTATCGTCCACCATCGTCTGCAGAAAAAAATTCATTTTATGCTGCTGCGGCAGATAAAAAAATCGCCGAACTTTGTGAATTATCTTTCGCTGACCTGGTTGTGTCTGAAAAAAAATTCACCGTTTCTCAAGGGTTCCAGACCGCGAGTTAGCAAACGTGATTCCACGATACCGTTATGTGCAGTTTCATACGGTATGGGAGAAAGGCGAATAGAGAGAGAAAGAGAGCGAGATTGCGAGAGGTCGAAAAATAAAAGGAAACGATGGAGCAAGTTATATCCTCGGTTTCTCTCCATCGCGATGCGCATCGCGGTATGGTTGTTCACATCTGAGCGAACAGGAAGATCGATAAGAAACGTCGTTTCGTTAAGTGTCGAAGTCGCTTCAGCCTTCTGGCAATGGCCAAAGGAGGCCGAGGGTGGAAATGACAGTCATTTCATTGGGTTCTTACTATTGTTCCCGTATCTATTGAGACTGGTTTACTCAACCCTTTCGCTGCCAGTCGGTGGCATCGAGTTGGTATCGAGGACACTAATGCCGTACTCACACTGGATTCTTCGTCTTTGTCTCGCGCACAATGGATTTTGTTTCGAGAGAAATTTTATGGTCGCAGTCTCAGTTTATTCTACACCATAGCTATCGATAAACAATAAGTAATGCATCCCCCAAATTTTTTAAATAGAAAAAAAATTAAATTATACAAATAATAGTTAATATTATTGATATAATTATTGCTTTTATCAAATTTTCTGTAAAATAGTACTTGTTAAAATTTACTTGTAGTCATTTTGCGATTTTTATAATGTTCAATCCTATTCCTCAGTTGCTGTAATGAAAAACCAAGTAAAAGAGAATTACATTTTATATCGACCAACCACTTTAATGATACTATACATACAAATTTTTTTTTAAGAATGTAATTATAGATATTTAATTTACAAAGATACTCTCATAAGACTAATAATGATATATTTTTTTTATTATGGCTAACACTTTTTTCATTCAATATGCACAAGAAGAATAAGAAAAGAGAAAGAAAGAGAAAAGGGAATTTCTTTTATTTCAAATAATGCAGGAGATAATCGAAGTCTCCACGAACAAATAGTCTTCTGTACATGACATCGAATTTCACTGTCGGCAGTACATCCCGCAGGATGTCAGCCTTTCTTTTGTAGAAAGGATCGAAGAGGCAGCTGCTATTGTTGCAGTTAATTAAGGGAATTGATGAAAGATTAAGCAATTCCTCCCGTCTTACCGGAGCGTCTTACTCCTCGCGTCTTACTTCCCCATCCCATCTTCGTATTCCATCCTCTCTTCATTCGTCGTGTACTCGAGCACGATCGAGGACGTATTGTGTACTAGAATTGAGGCACTCTGTATAGACTTACGCATCCCTCGAAGATGGAGAAAACTCACGCGATTAGATTGTATACATAGAAAAATTTCTTCTTTTGCAAGAAATAAGAAGTAGGAAATAAGAACTTTAACGTTTTATTGATTTTTTTTTATAGTAAATTTAACTGCAGTTTTGATATCATTTTTGAAATACATGAAGGATATTATATTTACGAACAGAAATAATTGGACCAAATATATAGTAGATCAAATAACTAAATTTGTATCAATGTCGCTGTAGCATCAATTTTTTATTTTAAAGAGTTGTATCAAGTTTTGTGTGTGTGTGTGTGTGTGTGTGTGTGTGTGTAAATTATTCAATGAATAAATATTCATCTGGCTGTACATTTTATAAATAAATGTTTATTATTAGTTTGCTTACGGTCGATGGTCCTCGATTTTGAATTTTAACGTGGAATTTGATTACGGAATCCGTACAATATGCAGATGATATCAAAAATAAACACGCAGGAGAAGAGGAAGGACTAATAATTATAAATAAATTTCTGTTACGTGCGGCAATATGCCAAACAAATTTATTATTAACAAGGGATTATGTTGCAATATATGCGCCATCGATCTCTATGGTTTAAATGCTATAATTTCCGTAATTCAATATTTCATATTTTCAACGATTTTATTGTTATCTACATTCATTCTTTCGCACGAAGCAGCATATTCAAGCTGTTACCATTATTGACAGAACGGTAATATCATTTGCGAATATGCAGTCGTAAAGTTGTAATTTATATTCGGGAAGTCTATATATCATGTACAGAAATTAAAGCGTTGAAGACTATCTTTATTGAAATGTCATTTATGATGTTTGTTAGTGCAAAATTATATTAACGTGTTGACAACATTGATTAAAATTATACTAAGATAAAAAAAATGGTTGCAATTACCTTAATTTATTTTATTTATCATATTTTATTTTATTTACATTTATATCTTAATTTTACTTATATTAAATATTTGAAATTACCATAATTTGTAATATATTTTTTTTCATATTTCAGAGAACTACATTATGTGATTATTATTACTATAAACATTATAGTAATAATAACCATTTAAAATGGCTTCTAACTATAATTATTTTACTAAGCAATTAATTCATAAATATCAAATATTTTTCTTTTAGTATTATATCAAGAAATTTTGTATTTCAATTAATATTTATGTAGAATTGATAATGAGTGAAACAGATAAATGTACATACATTCAAACTGTAAAATAAAAGAAAAAAGAAATTGAAGTGAAAAAAATATTTAATCGTCCGCCGACAAATGGGATCTTTAAATGCATCATCGATATTTTCAATGTAAATTTTAGTAGATAAATTTAAATCTGTACAAAATACTTAATTAAAATATAATTCAATAATGATAAAAAATCGTTATTAAAAAATTTTTGACAAGTACCAGAATTTTTTCAGATTTTTGTATATTCCGAAACAATAAAAAATTTGTTCTATTTTTCGAAGATCTCTATTGCTGATAGAAGAGCTAAAATTCATGTCTGGCGGAGGATTAATTATATTCGTCTGTTTTTTTCAACATACATTCTTTTCGCAAAATGTAACGCGATGAAATGAAATGCATCTTAGATTCGATTAAGGCAGAAATCCGTATTACGATGACAAGTGGATTGCTGCGGAAACATTAAATTACGTGAAAGCCCACGGTCCACTCTGCAATCGTCCGAACTGCCACAGGTGACATGGGATGAGCCGACCATTAACCGCAAGAGCTCAGTGTACAGGATAGTTGGTTCATGAAGGACTGAAATGAGCTATCGGATAACTAGATTTGGACCAGTCGAATTTGCTGCAAAATTAACCCTTTGTAACAATAACACACGTTAATACACTCTCCTTAATTGGCCGACGCGCATAACGTTGACTGATTCACTGAAAACCAAACACATATATATTCGGTCTGCGTTAAATCACGTTAAAAACTAGACATCGTTCGCAAAATACATATTTACATATCGTTATCTTGAGTTTGCGTTAAGTCTCTTATTTTCAGATTGATATTATCATTACATGTTAAAAATTGGCCGAAAAGAATAATCAGTATTCAGTACATCTACTCTCTTTCTGCCAAGTTTCCATCTTTCTTAAAATATTTCCCCAACTTTCTTATTTTAACCAGCTTTATCCAGCTACATATTCTAATTAAGGCTGACAGAAGATTGTCTCGTCCTACACACAATCTTCTTGCCTATATTCCTTCATTCACGCCAAGAATTTAGTGAATTGTTGTTGTTAATGCAGGATTCGGGAACAGATCTTTTTCTTCGTGATTCTTTACATAACAATATTTAATCCCGAGATCAGATCGGCCAACATCGCAAATTTAATACCGACGTCGTGTCCAGTCGTGTCCAAGTGTCATCCCTCCTACTTTGTCTGCTTGCGGGCAAATCCGTTTCCGCCGCCACGGACAGTTTCTATATGCAAATCTACTCATAACTCAGCGAAAACATATCGGACGGGTCCGGTGTTCTCTCTGTCGTGTGTATTCCCGCGTTTCCCTTGCTGTCCTCCTATTCTCCGCCCTTCCTTTTCTTCGCACTCCGTCGATTCGAAGTGCCAACCGACGAGCGCCCCTCCGGAGATGGAAATTGCAGAAAATTCCACGCTCTCGACAAAATTACGACAGGGTGTGTATTGAGAAAGAAACAGTTGCTGTCAAACTCCTACAGTCCATATTTTCACGTGGACAGCACATAGACAGAACCTTCTTCTTTTTCCAATGGACTGTTTGTTATCAGTTATTTTAGTTATCAGTTTTATCTTCCTTGCACGTAAATAGGCGACCGTGTTCGATCCATTTGAATGAGTAATATAGAACATTTTCCTTATCTTGAAAAACAAAGACGACTGATATCATCTCAAAATAATAATGCGCAAAAACTGATATAATTAAAAAGATACAGATTTTGCGTTATAAATAAATATAATTATTTGTATCTATTAAAATATTATTTACAATATAAATTGTAATTATATTATAACGAGTTCAGCTTTTTCAGTGAGAGACGAACAATAATATTTTATATTATTATTGAACAGTATAATAATAAATGTAATTTTAAATTTGAATAATTTTATTTATTTATAATAATAAGAAATGAACTATTTCTTGTGTTTTTTAGTTTTAGCACGCCTATTTTATATAGTATTAGATATATAGGATTTACATAAAAGAAAAGTGGTATCGGTTAAGATGTTTTCAGAAAATGAAGTGTATCAAACGAACAAATCGAACAAGCTATCTTGTGAATAATATAAAATAAACCGAGATATAAGCTATCTTTTCTTATAAACAAAGTAACCATGAAGAAATGCATTGCTGTCTCTTGGCCTTTTCGTCTTGGTCTTCGATAAGTAGATCGTAAAAAGACTGCCTTCGAGCACTTCAACTTTTTGATATGAATATATAAATAGCAAAACAGCGGAGAGCAATATTATATAGTATAATAAATATTATGAAATTTAAAATATGATTAATAGAAATGTAAAAGTGGCACGTTGTAATTAAGGATGTAAAAAGATGTATCTCCGTTTTATGTTAACATCGCTCATTTATATATTATAACTGTTCTTTTTTCTAGTAATTAATTTCTCTTGTACCTATTTACTTGTATTTTTTGTAAATATCACTCTTTTTAAACTGAGAGAAAAGTTTTTGATATTTGTGACTATAATTATATGTTACCATAATTATAATTATCACCGCTATGATTTAGTAATGATTATATATATAATTCTATCAACAAATATATATGCATATATATCGAAAATAATAAAATTATAATTAAAATAAAATAATTGCAACTGTTTTTGTTTGGTAACAATAACTCGAATTTATAATCTTTTGATGTCAATTATATAATTATTGATAGAACTATACATATAGTTGTTATTACTAACATCATAACAGTAATATATAATTGTAATTGATAGGCTAACATATAATTACTAACATATAATTATGCACACAAATATTAAATAGTTACAAATATCAGAAATTTTACTTTTAGTATAAGGAATTAAATTATATTAAACATACAAAAAATTATGTCAAAAGACACATAAAATCTTTTTAGAGATATAGTTTTATTTGTGCAAAATGACATGACATGTCTCGTATTCTTCAAATTATTTTACAATTAAAATGATGTAGTTCCCAATGATATAATTATCACAATGATATAATTATCGTCAAAGAAGGATTTATAAATTAGAATATTACATATCTAAATTGCAATTAATCATTTATAAATAAATAATTCTGTGACTTCGCGCTTATGTCTGATTATCATTCGCGATGTGATGAAGCCCTTTTCATCAATTTATATGCTCATATCAAAGCTGCCTAATAATAATATGTCAGTAACTGGCTTACATTACAGCGTACACATGCTCCATGGCAATAACCGCATTAATAATGCCATCCTCGTCGATAATAATCGTGAAATCACGTACCTTGGCAATATTGCGTCGATCGATTTCGGTTATTCGGCAAGATAATACAGAACAATAATGGGGAATGACATATTCGCTATTGCCTCACTCAAACATAAAATCGGCAGTTGTCCTTCTCTCGATCGAATATCGATAAAACCTTTCTGCGCACTTAATATTTCAAGAAAGGCGGTTTGTAATTAATGGCAAGATAAACGTATCGTATTTTATTTTTTAATAGAAGGAGTAAGCGCACAAATCTGTAACACATTGATTAGCTGAAAAATAAGATAAAGAAGATCTTTGCATTGTTATGTATTAAAAATTCCAACGTAAATTGATTGATAATCTCAAATTGATAAAAACGTGAAACTTAGCATCATGTCGACGTTAATTGCCTGTTGATCTCAAGACATAACTTTGGCGAACTATATCTAAGTACATCGCACTCAAGTTGGGAAAGTGTCGTGACAATGACAAATTAACGTGCGGTTCGCAAATCATGGCATTCTCTAGCGAATGCATATTTAAAGAAGTTCTAAAGGGCGCGCGTGCAAATCGACGTAAATCGATCAACAACGGACATTACGAAGTTTCGCGGCAATTACGCGCGTAAATAGCATTATCGGATGCTAACTGGCTAAGTTTTAACTTGGTTTCTTTAACGGAGAGGCGAGGAAGAAAGTATCTTCTTGTTGCTTTTCAAGCTGCTTCTTAAACTCTCTTAATCTCCGGAGAATTCTCTCCGAATAAAATGAGAATGTTTAATGTACATTGCGTGCAGTACATTTCCCGACGACAGAATATAAAAGAAACCAAGTAACCGTTAAACTGTATGCGACTCTGCGACGGTAAGTAGTGTTGTTACACCGGGAAATGGTATAAATCAAGTCTAATTAATTATTATTCGAAGCCGCAGCGATCCGCGAATCCGCCTTAATTCGATATGCCCTGTTTGTCGCTTCTTCTTTTTATTATATGTTTCTATATCATTTTTTTATATTTCCACCGCGAATTTGTTTGCGACAAACGTGTGATTTCCGCGTATGGCTATTGTCTGACCGTTATGCACTAGAAAGCGTTTCCGGTTTCGCGTATCATTGCATCGATGCATGTGCAATGAATTTTATGGGAGTCACGTTCATCGTTTTGTCCCGCAACAAGAAATAGTACCTCCACGACGCTAACAGTTGTGCTTGTAAAGACAAAAGAACAATTCGTTCTGAAAATACGGAAAAGAGAAAAAACAATCTCGATATATATATATATATATATATATATACATTTTTTAAATTTATGATATTTTGTTTATAACACAGACTTAGTTATAGAAGTTTGTCTAGTTTACAGTATAATCGGAGCACATAACATAATATAAATAAAACAAGAGATGTGCGCAGAACAATGTATGTACATAATTGCAATGTCAATATTTTTATTTTTCGAAAAATTCCGCAGAAGTTAGTTTTGCTTTCAGTTAATTCAATAATACTTTATCAAATTATTAAATTTAAAAACTATAAATTACTAAACTATAAATTACTGAATGTAATTAATTTAAATATACAATATATGTACACATTAAAATGTAATTGCGAATAGAAATTATCCAATTATACGCATCATTCTTCTACATATATTCTACATATATTCTAAAAGAAACATTTTGCATTATGATTTCCCCGATTGAATGCAAACTTTCAAACCAAAGACACTAAATCATCTCAATAGGATATCTTTACAGTAGTATTACGTTACATGCACAGTTAAACCTGTACAACGTTATTAGATTGCCTTTACTGAAATCCAATATTACTGGCAGTCCTAATAGTGCCAATACGTCGCTGGCATGGATTTGTCAATTTCGGTGTGACGCGATAGTTACATAATTATAACCTATAAACTGAAGTCACAGTTAGTTGAATTCGATGGTTACGCAATTGCGCGATTATATAAATCCTTGTCAATCAAAATTATAATTAGATATATAAAATAGATATATAAAATTCTCTTTTTGCTTTTAAGAATTCGATTGCATGACAAAAGATGAAAAGCATATAAATTAAAACAATTAAAATATTGATTCACAACACTTTCGCGTCCAACCCCTTCGAAGACTGGATCATATAAGGACACTTCGTGCGAGTTTTATGCAACAACGCGAGTGTTTGACGTCACGTGAACCCAACCGCTGTGGAACCGGATGCAACAGCTTGCCGCAGACTGACCATCCAAGTGTGCTTCCGTTTGTAATTCGATCCGTGACCCGTGAATTAATATTTCATCACGAATGCATTGCCTCGGCACGCTAGGTTCCCTACGCTCTAACTCATCCTCATTTCAACGGCGCCTCATCGGCTGTCACGCCCAACGTTTTATACTTCTTCGCTTTATTCGCCTTCTTTTGTTGGATGTTTTCGCGCGTGAGATCGACGTCGTAAGGTTAACGATCCGTGCTCGCGGAAAATACTGCCATTTGGATTGTAGTCGGGGGAGGTGCTTCCGACGGAGAAGAATCGCGGTGAAATTAACGGTTGCTCGCCCGCTTCAGCGTACAATGCAATGCATTAATAGTTCTAGTGCAAAACGCACTTATCACGCTTACTCTCTATAGGTCTCAAGGCGCTTACCGTTTCTCCGGTTGCTGCGTCCATTCTGCTATTCGACAATTGATCCGACAACCTCCGTTGTTTAATCGCGCAGTTCAGTCTTTTGAATACTGTACAATCACGAAATGTTTTTCAATATATCATTAAAATTCTAGACAATAGATTTTGTTTAAAAATAAATTAATATAGATGTATTTGAAAAAAAAAAAACTTATTGAATAACAAGCGAGCTGGTTATTTCGAATATTCTACAAACGTCCATTGTTAAGCCACGAGTGTTCGACCGAAAGTAATCCGACTGAAAGCGGTCGGTGTACCGCGGTAGCATTTGCCGATCGCCACGTTTACATTTTCTCCCGGAAACACGAGGGCGATTTTAAGTTTGTTCACGTAACTCCACAAGTCTCGTACGTGCCTGCGTCATGCCCGTGAAAATGTTCGCTGTTATCTCCAGAAATGTCGCGGAAAATCTCCGGTATCGCGAGGGAACGAATCCGCGCGGGTGTGTCCCCGGAAACCTGATGAGCGAAATTCATGACCTATATATCGCGACATTACAATACACATCCATTGGCAAAGGCACAATGCAACTGCGATACGAAGACCTTCGTAACTCCATAGCGACTCGAAATCAATACGGCGTATATCGATGATGTGTCAATACGCAGACCGTCTTGCCTTACAATTCACTCCTGCGCCGAAGCCAAGTGGTCTAAGCAAGGAGTCGAGGTTGAGTTACAAAGGGTCTTCCTGTCCCGTCGATCTCGAAATTGCTTAGGTGGCAGGATGTGTTCAACGAGAATGGAGATGCATCTAATTGTATTATATTGCGAAATACAATTAACCGTATTTCAAACGTATCGATAGTACAATCTGAAGAGCGTAGAGTGGAGTTTCCTAAATTAATGAAAATTTATTTGTAGAATGTTTATTAAATACAAATTTCCAGTATGCATTCCTCAAGATGCACTCGACTATTATATGATTAATTGATATAACAACTCTAGATCAGTTAGGAATTATTGAAAGTTCTGAAAACCCTACTAAACTGTTTTTAATAGCTACGCGACGTCTATAATAATTCGAATGTGACAAGTTCTAATTGAAACTAATGTTTTCTTTAGCAGAATGAAAACAGAGCCTTACGGCTGAAAGAACCCGCGTCCCTGGCGCTTTCCGCCAGCGGAAATTCCGGCGGCTATATGGATCCAGACGGTACGGCCATTGTAATGTCATCCGAGCTTCTACCAGCACCGACTCCGGATCCGAGAGTGACGTGGAATTACTTTGACGAACAGGGGTGAGTCTGGACGTTGATCTTCCTTCGCTATTATTAGCTTCGCGATATGCACCTCGAACATCATTTACTCGCGAGCATATTTTCAGTGTCGGCTCGAACGCTCTTAGACATTCCAGAACGCATTTGCGAGTGTAATATTGATTCGGCTGCAGCGAGACTTCCGACTTCTGTCCGGAGTTGGAACATTGGCATTAATTATTTCGCGCGTTCAACATTATCTATTATCTTCGGGATTCTTTTGCAACGATCCATTAACTTTTCACAAACTAGAAACTGCAACATATCACACATTGTTGGGACATATCCGCGTGTTATTGCTATATTACATTGGAATGTTTCATTATCCATCCACGCCATCCATCGACATTGCTATTATAATCGTGCTAATATATATTCGTTACGATAGATACATTTTACGGTACGATCATTTCGACACGATAAATACACATAAACCTGAATATCAGGTTTGACGGAAGATTTTAGAAAAAATAACAAGAAATTCACGGCAATAATTTTCTTTGTGCAACAGGTACGTTTCAAGAGGTGGTCTACGTGCAGGCGAGGACCCATACGCGAGGAATAAATTCAATCAGGAAGCCTCCGACGGTCTTCCGAGCAATCGTGATATACCTGATACTCGTAGCGCCATGTAAGTAGTTTATTACATAACGTATGTCAATGTATTACATTTGTGTTTTCCGAATATATCTTGCTTCTTTAAATTCTTTAATATTACCATTATTATTAAACAAGTACTA
>Ga0157363_1003389_pt1 | contig 14417 bp, 11 predicted proteins | sample AttsexASBM1_FD_111477 | JGI IMG/M metagenome (GOLD analysis project Ga0157363, IMG submission 111477) | Fungus gardens microbial communities from leaf cutter ant in Ribeirão Preto, State of São Paulo, Brazil - Atta sexdens ASBM1 | ecosystem: Host-associated > Fungi > Mycelium > Unclassified ...
ACACACAAAAATTTAGATTAAAAGCACTAATAACGAAAATCAAGATACATCGGATTCACGTAAGTCTCAAAGACATCTTTATTATATGATGTTTAAAAGACATCTTAATGATATCTTCAGAACATCTTATGTTCGCATTTTGAACATATTGTTCTCTGGAGGAGTTTTACAGTCTGTAATTTAAACTTTCAATTGATGTCGATGTACAACATGATGTTAAATAGTAAAAATAAAAGTAAATTCTTCGTTGCCGTGAGAGAGTGACTTGGAAAGATTTATGAATCACTTAAAAGTAGAAAATATTTAATCAAAATTATACCTTTTCAAATTTTCGAATTAATACGATATCGTTCGTTAATATGTGATAAAGCTTTTTTATCAGTCGTCCTATTAGATTCTTGCGTTCCATCGAATTTCATCATATACGAGTTTCTCCGGAAAACGAGATTTGCAGCGATAGAGAAAAATGGGCGGCTCGCAAAAAGCGGCCGCGACTACGCAAAAGAAAAGCGCGAAAGAGAAAGGGTGGAATAAACTGGGCGAATCAGAGCGACGGCGAGGACGAGACAGAAGAGCTAAAAACTCATCGCGACGCGACTGGTCGCGCGTTACGTTCTCGCTCTATTCATCCCATCGAGTCGTACGTACATACGTACATACATTCGACTGCCGGTATATCTGTCCGATAACGCTTATCGCTTAATTGAAAGGCACGTCCTTCGGTGCGACGACCGCCTGCTCGTTGCCCCGCTCGATTAAGCCGCGATCCACGGTAATATGTCGCAGATATATTACGTGCACGCGATCACGAAATGGGTCATTACCGAGTCTTGGGATAGCTGAGAAAATTAGAATTAACCACGAAATCTCAAGGAAATAAGGTAACAAATTAGTTGCATTCGTTTTGATATTTTAATATCACATCATTAGTTCACATCAAACTGCGCGGGAGCTTTTAATTAAAAACTTGTCGTAAGAGATTATAAGGCCCCAGTTTCACAATTCGCGGTTAACTCTTTAACCGAGGTTCAACTTACTCTTTGTCAAAGAGATGAAGGGTAAGCTGAACCTTTCGGTTAAAGAGTTGACCGCGAATCATGAAACCAGACCTAAGAAAAGAGAAAAAAAATTTTTATTTTGATTTATTCGTAACCAAAGTTAATAGACTAAAGTTATTAGATATTCTTTGATTTTTATCAACTGTTCTGTATTAAAATTGTGCCCGAACACAAAAAATCAGATGGCAATAACTTTTGCGTTATCCTAGAAGAGAATCAAGCCGCGCTCAAAAGTTACTACGAATCACATCGTCTCTAAGATAAGAATCCTTCAAGCGGAAATATTGAATTGAAGACGGCATTCTCTCTCGAAAAAGCGCGCATCTCTTTGGAAGAATATTGCCGCGGCGTTGTTGGCGTTGTTCGTCAATACAAGAGTAACTACCATTTCCCCATCGCGGGTTCGCTCGGCGTCCGATAAAAAATGTGCAGGCTGACCAATTGCGTATAACTCACCCTGCCTTTCCAGTTCTTCCTGCCTTCATGCATATATACGTCTATCTATCCGGGCTCTCTGTCTTCTGCTCTCTCTGGTCATCTCTCCCTCTCTCCTTCGTTCTTTATCCTTTTTTTTTTTTGAATTCTCTTATTCCGTCTCTCTTTTGGTGCGCGCGACCCCTCTCGCTCCGTCTCCCACGAGTTCTCTTTCGGCGGTCGGGGGTCGCTTTTCCAGGGTTCTCTCGTTCGTACACACGTGTTAGCGTGCGAACGCGCGAGCGGGCGGATAAGAGAGAGAGAAAGAGAGAGAGAGAGAGAGAGAGAGAGAACGCGCGTATACACACTCGCACTCGCAATCGCACTCGCACTCGCTTGCGCTTGCTCGCACGAACACCTATGCCGCGCGCGCATACACCCTCCTAGGGGTCGTGTATTCGAGTTCTTTTATTTTGCCCTGTGGAGGTAGCAGAGGGTTGAGTCGAGCGAGAGAGCGGAGAGAGCGCGAGGGCTGGGGGCGATGACATCGATTTTTTACCCGTTGCTAATCTCAATGTTACCTCCACCTCTTTCTCCTCCTCCTGATCTACCTCCACATCCACCACGTTTTCCTCCACCTCCCGTTCGGTCATCTCCATCCCCTTCCTCCCCATCCCGCTCCGTCAACTCACTTCGTTCTCTCTGCTGCCCTCCCCCCCTCCCCCTCCTTCCTCGTCCCGTTGTCCAGCCTGCACCTCGGCCATCCGTTTTGCGGGAAAACGTGCATGTGCATCGGGCACATTCGAGAAGGAATAACCATTTTTTCGTGCCGGACAACACTCGCTCCGCGTCGCCCGCGTCCTGCAAATTCTCCTCGTCTCCCGACCGCCGCCTCCGACCACCTCCCGCAATCCCCGACACTATCCCTCGCATCCTCTGACCATTTTTTCGTCGAACCTTTTTTCGTCGCCCGCCCTTCTTCTACACCCACCTAACCATCCCCGGTTTCGCTCCCTCCCGTTCCCTTTGCCACCTACTGTCGAACAGAGCGAAATCGAACTGACGTGGACGCGGCAGTTTTCCATCTTTCTATTCCCCCGTGGGGGCGATGACATTTTTTTCGGTCTCTCAACTTTTAGATCTACGCGACCGGCTCCTCTGACGTGAAAATATCGCTGGAGCGATATTGGCGCGGCATTTCTATCGATACAAACCCACTACTAAATACTTATAACGTACGATTTTACCCTCGCCAATTCACCGTCACGAGTTGTTGAGATTGAATGAAATAATTCAGTCGATTAAAAAAATATATAATTATATAGTGATTTCCGATTAACCCTTAATTCACATGATCGGGTCATTCATTTGGTCTCCTCATTGAAATACTAGTATTTAGCTAAATAATAATGGTCTTTGCCTTTTCTTTTTTTAAATACACAACTTTATAACTACTCTCTAAAGATGTTAAAGTGTATGTAAGAATCACTTAATAACTTTCATGTACTTATAGAAGTGCACTCAGAGAAAAGGTTGCTTCGAAAGAAATATTTCTTTGTTATACTATGGTTCTACGGTACTTACGGTTAAAGAAAAAAATTTCTTTGATTTGTGGAAAATTTCTTCGATTTAAACATTATTTTTTAAAATCAAATAAAATTTTATTCAATGTTTAAAATAATGTTTAAATTAAAGAAATTTTTTTACAAATCAAAGAAATTTTTTCTTTAAGCAAACGTATTTCTTTTAGCAAACATTTCTTTAAATCGAAGCAACCTTTTCTTTGAGTGATGAAAATTGATCCGAGACAAATTAATTCGCAATTCATTATGTGTAGTAGGACTAACTATAGTAAAGGATCGGAATATATTATTGTGTACTAAGGATTTCAGTATACTTTTAGTACGATGGATCATTCATGTCTAGAATATCCCTGATTTTTAAAAAGTATTTATAAAGTTGTATATTTAAAAAAAAATTCTATGTAAATTCTATGTAAAATTCTATGTTACAAATACTTAGACAACACAAAGTATCCAAAATCGAGACATAAAATGTTTTTGGCATCTAAAAGACATCTTAAAGACATATTATGTCTCAATTTTAGACTTTGTGTTATCTGGGTAATTACTTGGTGCGCCTAGTTTTGCGAAGAAAAGAAATGCGCAGGACACGAATGACCCAATCGTGTGTTCTAAGAGTTAAATTAATTATTTAAGAAATTGATTTGCGATTACCATCGTGCAATCAGAGGTGATAAATAGGCGATAAAATACAAATATTTCTTTCATGTTGTGGTTATGTAAAAGTCACGTGGCGATCGTGAGCTTAATCGCGATCCGATTCGATCGACGCACATTAATGAGTAGCCACCCTGCTGTACGAGGGTGAACCGACGAGTTGTGCATGTATATTCGTGAGCACTCATCATGCGACATGTGATTACCGCGATGTAGCCCCGCAATGCCGTGACACGTGTGTCCTGTATGTTATATACACACAATTCGTATCGCACCCCCTATACAACCGGCCTCGGCCCGATTTCTCAATTAAATCTTGAATTATTCAAAACATAACTGTGTAACGTTAAACTTATGCATGCGACATTAAATTTCGAGTAAATTTTTGGTGTGTTACTTGTGCAATTGAGGGATTGAATTCTATAACAGGATAGACGTGGATTTCGCAGACTAAGTTCTTATTATCCGCCGGGCTAATTTTAGACATCACTCCAATTTCGATTTTAACGATTGATTCTTGAGAATTTTATAGCGTATTTTTCTTGTGCTTAAATCAAATTTATGATTTTTTTATCTTCAAGTTATAAATGGAAAAAGTAACTTGTAAAAGGAAAATTTTCAATGCATTTTTCTGTTTGACTCGTCATATCTTAGCCAAATATGAACATTTCTTTGAAACTGTCACAAAATAAACTTCAAGATATTTTTCGAAAAGGTATAAAAAAATTTGTGAAACATTTCACAGCCGAATGTCGAATTTTTCAAAATGTTTCTCCCAAATTCATAGTTTTATTCATTCGATCACAAAAGTTGTCTTTTTCAAATTGTCGTCTTTTATGCGAAATCCACACGTATCCTGTTAGAATTCAGTCCTTCAATTTTACAAATGGATCAGTCATTTTGAAAACGACATGTACTGTTCTTTAATTTTCGGAAATGGAGATATGATGGAATGTTTTATAAAAGCGCGCATTTACGGCGCGTATCAAAAGAAATTATGCATCTGTCATCTAGGAATTATTCTCTTTGGAAGCAACAATCAATAAAATTAAAGTGCATTTTATTTCCTTTTGAAAATCGCGATATTCTTTATTCGCGTTTTATTTCACTTTTGATTGCTAAGATAAATTACCCGAATAGTTAACTGTTATTTGAAAACATTTGATTTGATTATTCGTCGTGTGTTTGCAGACCAGTGTTGGGTAGTTTGCATTTAGGTACATGTATAGAGTACATTTTGTGTATCTAACTTGTGTCTGAAATATATTTAAATTTATATTTGTAACTGTAGATACAAAAACACAGTCTGATTTTCAGATATATTTCCTTAACAAAGGCATGATTCTATCATATGTTGTGTGATAACTACTGATTATGATCTGAACAAATATAAGTTTGGTCTATAATACTAATAAGGAATAAAATGTCTGGAATGTTTGATTGTAAATCATTTTATGATCTCTTTAAAATCTAGTGAAATTTAATTCTAAAGAAAAACAATTAAGTGTTGAAAAAAAATGGCTCAATTGTCAATTTTTAAGAATGAGATTTTACTCTTTAGAGTTAGGTTTCACTCCAAAGATTTTAGAGAGTATAATTGCAAATTTTTGCAATTTCATTTTCGTTTGCCGTATTATGTTAATTACAATGATAATGTAAGAATTATTAGTGTCAAAATAATTTTTGTTTGCAAAAAGACAGCACATGTGATCTTTATACACAAGGATCTTTATTGTTACTTTATTATTATTATTATATTATGATTTAATGTCTTTAAAACAACCAAAAGTGATTAATAAATAATTTACTTAGTGGTTTACTTAGTTTCTTAAATATTATTATTATTATAATAAAATATAGAATGTCCCAAAATAATCTCCAAAATTTCATAGGCAAGTAGAACGGATTAAACTGAGTCGAAACCTTTACATTTTGCAATTTTCACAATAATTTACAAGATATTATTAAAAATTGCCGAAAATTGGTTTTCCATAATTCAAATACTATCAACTTTGCAAAAAAAACTGCAAGAGACAAAAATTGTTTATTTTCTTCTCTAAAAATTTTTTCAGAATTTTTTCAAAATTTTTTGATACCGTACTTTCTTATATTGATTGATGAAACATAAGAAAATATAGTACTAAAAAAAAATTGATAAAAAATACTGAAAAAATTTCTAAAGCTTTATGAGAAGAAAATAAATAATTTTTGTCTCTTGCAATTTTTCTATAAAATTGATAGTATTTGAGTAAAAAATTATTGAAGACCAATTTTCGACAATTTTAGTAATATCTTGTTAACTATTGCGAAAATTGCAAAATGGTAGAGAACTTTTCGACTCAGTTTAGTCTGCCCATGAAATATTTGGCGATTATTACACACTCTGTATAATATAAGATATAATTTAAAAGTATCTCATATATGTATCTGAAGATACTTTTAAAGTATCTATATCTATATATATAAATACATTTTCGCACATGTATTTGTATCTGTATTTAGGTACATTTTACTCATTATTGTTACAGACGGAAATCGCAAAGAGGTTGAACGCGATAATCGGGCAAGTGCTTCCGTTCCTGGCGCAAGAGGTGAGTCTTTGACTTTCTGTTTGGCACGCGTGCCGTGCGATCTCACAATCGAGTGTGACGACGACGCGATAATGATAGCATGGCATTGCAGCATCAGCAGCAGGTGGCCAATGCCGTGGAGAGGGCGAAGCAAGTCACCATGTCCGAACTGAATGCTATTATCGGAGTAAGTAGCCGCTCACCATTTTACTTAGTCTAAGTCATCGGCTCTAATGAGATAGATCGTAAAAATGTATCCAGAAAAAATTCTTTATAACTAAATAGTTCGCTGCCTATATCGGCGAATTTAATCTTACAATCGAATAATTGTTATTTGAGTGCAACTTGACACGGATTTTTTTTTCATTCTTGCAGCAGCAACAGCAGCAAGGTCTTCAACAGTTACTGGTGAGTATTTTATATCGCATTTAATGCATAAAACATGGTTTAAGTTTATATTTCTGTTATTTATTGGACGATGACTTGGAATCATTTTATAATGAGATTCATCTTAAAGTAACGTGTTATGACATTTTGCTGATAAAAATGTCATGAAAAATTACGCGTTGTTAGGAATAAGAAGAATTTAATACGTTGATTGCACGGATTACGAGCAATCAATGATTAATTTTACGAGAATCTAATTAGAAATTATACACAGCTGTTAGATATTAAAGGAGCAACGCTTAACCCAATATTTCGAGTTAAATAATATTTCATTGTTTTTAGAACTTTCATATATGTCAAAATATAAATCAAATTAATTTCTGTGGTTGAATTGCTTAATTTAAACAACATCTGCGTATTAACATATGGTAAATAATAAATTTAATTAAATTTAATCAAATTTACTGCATTTCTTGACTCTTTTGTTTTAGTTAAATTACGACACAATGAATAGAAGCAATTGGCGATCCAGAAATGATTAAAAATAACTCAAATTGGGTTGATTTAACATAAATTTAAATTTACATTGTGATAGTAGAAAGAAATGCAAAAATTTTTAATACTCTTTGTTTAATTTATTGATAATGTATACCTTTCTAAATATTGTCCGAAATATTTGGATGGATAGTGTTATAGCGCCGATTACTGATGACTCTCACGGTTAATCGATGAAAAATGAATTAGAAACAAAGTCATATAAAGCGCGTTCGATGGAAACGAAGACAAAGGAATCGGGGAAGAAAAGGAGTAGGAGGCATCCCATTACAAATGCTTTTTATCTCGATATCGCAGCAACAGATCCATGCGCAGCAACTGCCTCACGGAGCGGTGGTCGGCGGTCTTCCGCCGGGCGGTCTGCTGGGCTTCGCAGGTGCGGCCGCGGCGGCCGCAGCCGCGGGTGTGCCGCCGCACTTGGCACCGCCGCCGCATCCCGCGGCCGCGGCTGCGGTCCAAGCACAGGCGCAAGCGCTGCTGAAACCTGCCGATCTACAACAGCATCGCGCGGCCGCGGAGACACCCGAGGATCGTAAGCCGATCGCTCTGCCGGACGAGAGGCTCGGCCATCGCTCGGTCTCTCCACCTGAGAAATTTCGCAGCCGCACACCCGACCTCGAGAGCGACCCAAAGAGGCGGAAGGAGGAGAAGCTAGGACATGTGAGTACCATTACCGGCATTGACACCATCCTACCGCCACTTTCTCGCGCGGCGGCAGCGTCGTCGTCGTCGTCGTCGTCGTCGTTGTCGTCCCGTCGCGACGCCCCGATGTGCTCGAATCGATCGGCAATTCGATCGGACTCGATGTTTTACATTCCATTCTTACCATTTGATCTATCAGATCTTTTTAATTTAAAATTCTATTCTATATTTTATAAATTAGTAATCGGATTTTTATTTAATCCTCCAGAACTGACAGTATGTTTATTGAGATCATTTAATTATAAATCTCTTTGAAAATTATGTCAAACAATTTAATTTTCGTTATGTATAAACTAATGTATAGCCTACGTAAGTTTTTAAAGAGATGTTCTAGGAACATTCTTAGGACATAGAACACCTCTGACCGTTTTTAAAATGTCATTTGGAGAACTACAGTTTATTCGAAATATACAGTTATTCCGAAATCCGCGAATCACAAGATATCACAATTGGAAAGTTTTCGAAAAATTGAATAAAAAAGTTATGTGTACATCTTTATTTCAAGTATCAATCAAGTATCAATAGTTTTTCAGATACAAAGATTTAAATATAACCAATTACAGAGATTATTTTTAGACGACCACTTATCATGAATCGCGGTATTAGTAATCGTGCTCTTTAACATTTAAACGAAATCCGTCTAAACCTAGTCCGTAATTAACCATATTTAAACCCTTATTATTTTACAAACTACTTAAATATTTTACAAACTTGCTTAAAATAAAAATTTATAAATAACTTTTTTACCTTAACCTTTGAAAACAATCTTATTGTGATATTTTGATTCGCGAACATTCCGGACATTCTGTACATGTAATACTTAATATTCATTTCCTTTTTTATGAATTACATCATCTTGATTCCTTTAATTAGTGCTTTTTAATTAATATTAATTTAAATTAAATGGGTCTTACAGATTAGCGTTAGTAACTGTATTACAGATTTTGTCAGCTTTGGAAGGTTAAAATGAGTTGTAAAGTTATAAATTGTCGAAAGCAGAGCGCTTTGTAATTTCACGAAAATCGACTTTTGAGACTGTACTTCTTCAGCTATTGAAAGTAGAAGAAAAAGTTAACGCATCGGTAACGCAGATGCGTGCTGTTTCATTGAATATTATTCATTGGTCAGTGCATACTTAACTATAGAGAGACTCGGCGTCGAAAAAGTTGCGCGTTACGGCGGAGGGCGCGTTTAGCTGAGAATTAAAATACTAATTGCAGCGACGTCGAAAGCCGATAAAACGGCCGACACTCTCGGCAATCAGGAGCGAGGGAGAAGGGCAAAGGGTGGTAGAATAAAGAGAGCGCGCGCGTTATATCGCTGGAAAGTAAACGTAAGAGTAATAAAAGGGCTGAGTTAGAATCGAGTTCGAGCCGTGCGATAAAGGATAGGAGAGGCTTCGATGCTAACTTCCACTTAACCGTCGAATTCGCTATAAAAAAAAAGAGGGAGAGAAAGAGAAGAGGATGGAAGTATGCTCGATAGTCTCGCGTGCCGTCTATGTCGGCCTCTCTTCAGCAGGAGCGAGCGTCCCAAATGCAATCATGCGTCGCGGAAGTTTCCATCGAAATCGGATTACCCTCGTTCGCCGCAAAGGCGGAAAAAAGGACCCGGACTTCCTGGCCGGTCAAGAACCTGTACCGTATAACCGTATAACCCGCGAGAGTTCTTCCGTCTGTTAAGTCGGGCGATCGTCTATTTTGCTTAACGTCTATTCTGAAATGAAGTTCCATGAAAGTGTGTTTCTCTGTCCTGAATCACAACGACAAAAAAGTGCGCGAGCTCCTCTCCAGAGGCACGAACGCGGACTTCAGGGCAGAAGAGGGCGCCGACGGAAAAGGGGCGGGTGTATAATTAAAAACCGTGAAAACAGGCGAACAGTTAGCCGGGTCGTCGTGCGCGCACTAACTAAATTGGATTATTTTTCTCAGCTGCTCCCTTACCTCCTTCGACCGCCTCGCTTACCCTCTCTTCATCTCTCTTTATCTTGTTCTGCTTTTTTCCCGTTCTGTTATTTTCTTCTTTCATATTTTTTTTTACACCGATTAAGGCGTTTCTACGCAAATTTATCAGCCAGCCATGTTGATACCATCAATATTCTTTTTCTTTCTCACGCGACCGTATTCGTTGATTTGCATTAATTATTTATTTAAAAGACATCATAAAATCGTTGAGAAACGTGATCTATTATACAGGATGAGTCGCGTAATTCCAACGAGTTATACCTCCTTCATGGTTGATAATAGGAAAAAGTGGCAAAAAAACTAAACGATTTAATGATGCCTGATTTCTTATGAAGTTACCGTTCTCGTATTGCATGACTCACTCCTCTAGATGCGGGTGGAAGAAGAAAGTAAATTATCCACGAAATAAATACGCTAATAATATATAATAAATAACTTTATTAAGCAATATTTTTGAACATAATCTTAAATTGAAGAAAGATGAAGGATATAATACGGAGTAAAACTATAAACTATTTTCTTCGTCCATTTGCCCTTTCAACTATCGAAACGTATTTCCCAATAGTTCTTCGCCACGTTCTGATGACTTCAGACCACCACTGTTAAAATTACTTCTCGGACAACCGTGTAGTTGTCGCGGCCAATTGTCACGGCCAAGCTACTGGGTGAAAATCAAGGAATCCTGGGCGACTAGCATCTTGCCTCCAGCTTTCTCTGCGTTCCCTTCCAACCATGCTTTCGTATTATCCTTCGTTCTTTCTGGATGTACTAACGATGCGTCGTTTACTCGGGCAATCCCTTCAGTCCCAAGAGTGCTGAGAAGTTTGTTTGAAGTTGAGGCACTGGACAGATCCGATCATCAGCTGCATTTCCCCGCACAACCGTGAGTTAACTTAAAATCATGATAAATAGAAAGCAATTTTAATGAAATTACAAAATTGTTATTATAATGTAATGATGTTACAAAAGGACAATATTATATTATTATTTAACAATTTATAATTATTAGATAATGTAATTGTTAGAATATGAAGAAATCTATGTACATTCCATTTTTTAATAATTATCATAATATAGAATTACAAAAATATTTATATTTTCTAACAAGATTTAGGTGTCAAAATAAAATATTTTTACAACGGTTCTGTCAATCGATTTTTTTCGCGATTGATATTCTCATAATTAATCTTTTTACTTATTTTCTTACGAATTTTTTAATTTTTTTATATTATCAGAGAAAATTATAGTAAATGCTTTATATATTGAAATCTTCACTTTTTATTTATTGTATACTTATTGAAATCCATCACATTGAAATCGCGAACACATCTCCCTAGTACAGAATAACATAATCAAGAATGCGAACGCAACATCGTATCCGGTCGTATGCATATAACTCACGAGAAGACTGACGAAGACGAAAAGAGAGAGAGAGAGAGAGAGAGAGAGAGAGAGAGAGGTGGGAGGAAAGAGAAGGGGAACGCATCCGGAAATGAGTTTTCGTTCGTGTCCACGCTTAGGTTCTTAGGACTGCCGTGTTTCATACCTACATGTGCACGCCGAGAGAGGATTAGTCGTAGCTCAGGACACCACTACCACTATCTCTCTAACCCCTTTGCTTCATCCCCGAGGAAGCATTAATCAAAGGAGCAACCGTATGCCCTGTTTCCGTCGCGACGAAAGCTGCTGCCGGTTCCCCACATGAAATCGCTATATCGCGGAAAAGGAGTTTATTTTGTCTTACACATGTCGAAAATACAATCTTGCAAATCGAAAACTTTCAATGATTATTTTACATTATTATTATTTTACAATGTTTTCTTAAGTTTATTTAACTTTTAAATAGACAGGCGACAACATTACATGCATAATTATCTTGCTAATTTTGTTCTGAAACAGGAAGACAAAAAATATTGCTCATTAGTTTTTTACATTTTATCATTTCATAAGAATATAAATAATGTAAATTTAATTTTGATAATATTCTTGACTTCCACGGATGCTTTCTATATAAAGATTATGCGTTTCGCGGGTTTTTTCTCTGTGTTCAGATCCATTCTTGGAATGTCAACGTTTTGTGAAGTCCACTTGCAGTCCACTTCATCAGGGCGAGGAGCAGCCTGATACTGAGCTGTTCCTCCGAATCGTTCCTTTTATATAAATGTAAATTTAACTTTATACATGCTATTAAAAAATATATTATAAAATTTTGTTTAGGCTGTTCTGAGCATCCATCTATTTAAAGATTCAAATCAGCGATTAATTTTAATTCAAGTGTATAAAAAATGGCTTCAATTCATGCTTTCAATTCAGCTTTCAGTATGTGTGTGATTAGTTTCTCGTGTAAAAATAACTTATTATATTGCAGTATAAACTATCAATCACATACACATATCGAAATCATTTTTTACATACACTTGGATTTACAGTATTAAGTAAAAATATATATGTTATTTGTGTATAGGTTTTTATCTATTCGATATCTATTATGGCTGAGAAAAGGGATCTATTTGATGCCTTTGTGACAACATTTCGAGAATAGTGTATCCAGTTCCCGATTACTGCTTTATTTGGTATAATTACTCCTACCGCGTAAATGGAGAGATTGTGTCTGAATGTCTGACTGTGACCTCATTTTCTCGTAATCGTCATCCCGGCCGGTTGTCACTACTACGGCGCTACTACATTGTAAAGCGAGGAGAGGCAAAAAAGATTCCCGATAAAATCCTGGGATCTACCTCGCACGCCCGCGGCGGTCTCGGTAATGCGACGGAGCATAGTGCTCGTTGTGAAATAACGTTTCAAAAGCGTGTCGGATGGCAAAGTGCATTTTTCATAGCGGTCGAAATGAAATTGAAGACGGAAAATCTCAAACGTGTTAAATGGTGAAATTTTCGCGAGAGAGACACGTGCTGCTGCATGATGAAAAGTAACTTCAGCTAGGTGCTAGAAGTACCTAATTAATCGTTCAATTAAAATTCGTTCGACCTAGTAATTCCGGGTAACTCGGAAATCTTTTTAGAAACGTGCCCTGGTTACAAGAATTATCGGCTTCTCAAAGTTGAATTTTTTTCATTTAGTTTTTTGTTTCGATATTCTACAAGCAAGGTACTGGAATGTTATTTTAGTGTTCGAAAAAAAAAAAATCGTATTTGTTTACACTGAATGTGCATCCACGGATTTCACAGGATTAATCGAAATTCTCACGGCATTAAATGCGCTAATGAATGGGAGTAGTTGAATTCGAGGCGGAATCGATGCTGGGTGTTTACGAAGACGGTGGTTGAGGTCGGCCGGTTAACGTGTCTCCTCGCCCTGATCCGTAGAAACTTACAGACATTGGGACGTGCATAGATGTACGGTAGATTCATCTGGTGGGAATTTAGGCGGCGGGAAAGAGAGTGAAACGATACGATAGCGAGAAAGCGAGAAAGACAGCGGAAAGCATAGGAGGTGGAGATAGCGCGTGGAGGAGAAGGTGGAGGAAGAGTTGGAACGAGTTGGGATGGGTGGGTGGTTGAATTTTTCATCTGACCACGTCGAACCAATTAAAGCGGACCACGGTACCCAACCTCCACCTCCAACCTCTTCCACTTTTTTCGTTCTCTCTTTATTTCCGCCCCGCGTGCTGGCCTTTATCCACCCTCTCTCTGCCCTCCCTCCCTCCCTCACGCGAACACGAGAGAGTGTTCTCTTTCTCGGATGTGCCCTCTTCCGTCTCGTTCCCGCCCGCACGTCGCGCAACCCGTCGTTCACCCCCTTTCCCGGCACCGCGCGTTCCTCCTTCCATCCTCTCGTCTTCCTCCTCTTGCCTTCGTTCACTCACTCACTCTCTAGCAACTCGTTGGATTTTTTCGCGTCACGAGGCGGTGTAATTTATTTGGCCGAGGTAGAGAGGCACCCGCGAGGAGGTGGTCGACGAAACGAGCGGGGGTTGGGTCGGCGGGACGAGAGCTACGAGGGGGGTATATCGCGGGAGAATAGGTGGAGGCGGCAGAGGTGAGGCGGCACGGAGGCGGAGGTGACGCGGCTAGAATGAGAGCACGAGGGATAGCGCGAGGAGGGTAGGAGGAGGGGCTGGTTTCAGTTTATTTTGTGGGTCCTACCTACCCGCTCGTCACTGTCCAACCCCGTTGGTCAGTCGGTATACGTTGTTTCCCGTGCTCTGTCTCGCTCTTCTTCTTCTCTAGCGCAGCTTCGTTTCCTCTTTCGTTTTTGTATTCGCATCCCTCACCCGCCCGCCCTTCCCTTCTCGCTCTTATACGGTATCACCGTCCTTTTTTTTCGCTCTGTCTCTTTTTTTTTCCCCATTCCTTTTTTTCCCTCGCTCTATCCATCTCTCTCTATCGCGACTGTATACGTATATAATATAACCCACTCGTTCGCTCTACGCGAACAGCAACGCCGATATAATATTAAAAAAAAAAAAAAAAAAAAAAAAAACCGGCCCCCCTCATCGACCCCCCCCCCTCTTTTTTCACCACTTCCCAACCCCCGGTTTTCCCCCCCCCCCCCCCCCCCCCCCCC
>Ga0157363_1003390_pt1 | contig 14417 bp, 11 predicted proteins | sample AttsexASBM1_FD_111477 | JGI IMG/M metagenome (GOLD analysis project Ga0157363, IMG submission 111477) | Fungus gardens microbial communities from leaf cutter ant in Ribeirão Preto, State of São Paulo, Brazil - Atta sexdens ASBM1 | ecosystem: Host-associated > Fungi > Mycelium > Unclassified ...
TTAAAATAATAATAATTCGAAATTAATGTTGTATTTATATTTTAAAACTAATTAAAAACTTTGATTTTATACAATATTTATTAAAAACAGATTATAAAAAGTAATTCTATTTTATTATCATCGCAATAGTTTGATATTGAATAACAAATTGAAAAGTGCTAAGTTTTAATATAATCTCAATATGAGTTTGTAATTTATATTTATATATATATATATATATATATATATATATATATATATATACCTATACATTTTCGTTGCTCTTCAATTCGCCCCCCCCCCTCTCCCCCCTTGGTCCCTTCCCATTTTCTTTCTCTCCCTTTAGGCCCAAAAAATATTCTTTCAGGTTGAAAGTTCGTTCGTTATAGTTTCGCTAGTGCAGTACAAAAAATACGGTTCGTGATTTGTCGGTACTTTCTTAGTTTGTGTTGTGTTCAAGTTGAAAAGTTTAAAACGACACTCTAAAAAGTTCCGCGCGGAAAAAGTCCGAGTAAAAACAGTACGGTATTTGTATATGTGATCCGCAAGCAAAGTTCAGTTTCAGTAATAAAGTATTAAAAAAAAAGTTTTTAACACGTTGAATAAAAAAAGAGAAAAAAAGTCGAAAGTTGTGATATAAAGAAAGTATGTTCGACATATGGATCGCGCGCGTTGTGCCATCAAGAGCGAATACTTCACAGACTCTAATTGATCCAGGTAAGCTCTGTGATGCTACTGATGCAGATTATTCACTGCTACATTCGGTCGGTACGTCTAAAAGAAAAAAAAGTTAACTTACCAAATAAGAGGGAGATTGGAATGGGTTATATTTAAAGATCTTAATCAAAACATTCCCGTTCCCGTTCGATTTAAAATTATTCGCCGCCTTCTAACGAATCTCATTGATTTACAGGCTGAAATACAGTTCGACATGTCCGACTCTGGTACAGACAGTACTTCAACGGAGGGTTATGATGAAGGTAATCGACTTACTTCGGCCGGGGATGAGGTAACATCATCACGCTATTCGCATCACTCTTCCGGATCGGAGCGACAAAAGTCCGCTGCGAACTCCATCTTCTCCGGGGAAAAATCTCCCCGATCACCGTTAACTGATGGCGAATCCAAGTCGCCGCGGTCTCCTCCGTTATCACCGAAATCGCAGCGATCCGGGATAATGTCTCCTAGTGAGGAAGGTTCTCCAAGATCGATTCGTAGTTTATCAAAATCTCCACCGCCAATGTCACCGCCACAGTCACCCGAATCGCCAGCATATCGCCCTCCCACATCGCCGACATATCAACCGAATGACTCGCCAAAGTCCTACCATTCAGGAAACAATTCTCTTGACTCACCCCTATCGGACCAGAGTCTGTCTCGATCGCCCATACAGGACAACGGATCATGTCTCTCTCCCTCGAACGATTCTAAATCTATGCGCTTTGAAGACGCCGAGTCGAAGGCGTCTGACCTTGAAACAGATATGCAAAGATCTGTCGACAACTCATTAAAATCATACTCGTACAAGAACAGCGAGTCCAGGCAAAGTTCACCAAAGTCGCCTAGATCTGGTCCGAGTTCCGTGAAATCTTTAATATCGGCGAGGAGCTCACCGAAGTCGTTCAAATCCGGTCCGACGTCTCCTATGGATGATCACGAATCGGACAAACCCTCACCAATGCATTCAGGTCCTCGGTCTCCCGAAGAGGAAAAGAATGGGTCCTATAACGAATTGGACGGTGAACAAATCTCGGATGGGGACATTGAGGATGAACCAGAGCCCATGTCTAAATCTAAACCTACACCTATGACCCATAGCGAGGATTTGTCGGACGTATCGGATCTTGAGAGTATAGATGGTCCTGAAGACTCCAATGATCAAAACATAGAAATAGACAAGGCTCAAGAACAGACTGACAAAGAAATCACTAATGACGAAGAAAATACGAAAAAAGAAGATAAAATTGCACCAGTTGGCTTGACAGAAGAAAGTGAGCAACTAGACTTTGAAGCTGATGGTCAATGGAAAGACGAACGTGACGAAGGTAAATATATAAATTTTAAATTTCAAATTCAATTTTTATATATTGAAATTGTATAGCTAAATATTATAATAAGATCATTTCATGAATAAAATTTCCGTATATAACATTCCATATATAAAGTTGCGTTTGCTATAAATATGATAAAATTATAGGTGAAGCTGAGGCGCCTTCTGCAAAAGAGACTAAAGAGAATACGGAGAAGGATAATAAAGACAAAGATAAAGATAAAGACAAGGATAAGGCAAAAATAAAAGAATCTGGCGAAATAAATGATAAGGAAGAAGGAGAAGAGGGAGAGAAAGAGGAATCTGAGTTGGAGGAGGGAGAGCTTAGCGATGGAGATGACGCACGACCCGAAGAGACTGAACCCAGACCAGTATGTCGCTTCTATAGTCGAGGCCAATGCACATGGGGTGTTAGTTGTAGATTTTTACATCCAGGTGTGACAGACAAAGGTAACTACACTATGTTCGATATGGTGAGGCCTATGGCATATCCGCCACATGCCGCCGCGCCACACGAATATAGATCCCACATCGACAGACCGAGTATGCGATCATCGATACCTGGTTATGGTGCTCCTACACACACACCTAAGGTGGAAGAAACTCCGTCTGAATCTGCCTGGGAACGCGGTCTGCGTCATGCCAAGGAAGTAAGTTTAGTGCAAGATATTATTATGCATGGCACTATGCATGTCCCATTTATAATGTTTTATTAACAATTTTCAATCTAAAATTTATATAATCAAGTTTTAAAGAAGATATTTTCTCGCCTGATCTAGATGATGCGAAAGGCCAATAAACGCAAAGAATCTGACATGGATTTCGAAGAAAAGAAAATGAACTTGAGTTTAGGACAGGATGAACTGGATAGAGAAGCGGGATATTATGTAAGAGCTGCTAGTCCTGAGCCGCCAGTCGAAAGATGGTCACAACGAGAAGTACCACGCCGAGTATCATCTTCTAGACTAACGCCGGAAAGATATGTTGACGAGCCTGAAGGATACTATCCTCCTCCGTCCGCGTCAACTGATTATTATAGGTGAGACGAAACAGTTATATATATGGCCAAGTTCTAATTAGAAAATTATTTCTATATTTCTATATTCAGTCCTACTGAAATATTTTGCAATCAAATCTATTTTTAATCTTTTTTTTTTTAACAATTAGGCGAGTACATTACAAAGAGTCACGCGAGTATCGGGAGCGTTTTGATTATCATGCGATTCCTCGTGGTACGCATTCGGTTTCTCCGCCACCTCACCACCGTGAACGCGAGAGAGAACGAGATCGTGAGCGTGACAGAGAACGTGATTATTACGAGAAGTATGAAAAGAAGCATAAGCGGCCGTCGCGGGAAGTCATTGTAGAACGTATCCCTCCATCGAAACCTTGGCGAGAGGAAGAACCACCTCCTACTGAAAGGAGTAGAGGTGACGAATGGGCGGATCCATGGATGCGGCGCAAGTCCCCGAGCACTGTACGCCGCAACACGTCGTCCCGCCGTCAACCCCGACGACAGTCTTATTCATCTGGATCTTCATATTCATCAACGAGGTATTACTTATATTCGTATGCGATTGATAATATTAGAGTCTTACAAAGAAGCGTTTTATATATAGAAATTCTCGGAAGATCTGAAGATGACTTATTGAAAATACATTCAATAATATTTCTCACATGAAGAGATAAAGAGAAAATGAAGATAGTCAAGAATGCGTTGTCTGCATTTTTTTCAAAGTGTTTATCGTGCTACTTTGTTATATGTATAAAAACGTATTGGAGTATCGTCTTTTTAGTTCTAGCCGTAGCTCCAGTCGTTCTAGCTACAGTTCTTACGACTCCCTATCCAGGTCTCGTTCACCTTCCCCTCCGACTAGAACTCGGTCTACTGGTAAAAGCAAGACCACTGTTCTTACTTCGCCTCCTTCGAATCCCCCGGCTGTCCCCGCAGCCACGCCTCAACGAGGTGCCATGCTAATGAATCCTCCCGCTCCCTCTCCTCGTCCACCCAAAGGTTCTATCTCTCCAACGGGCACGCTGCATCGAAGGGCCGGACTGAATCCACCTGCCCCAAGTCCACTATCGTCTCATCGTCATCACGACAAAGCCAGGGAGCAAAAGGCTGCTATGGCTGCAGCTGCTGTGGCTAAAATCATTAAAAGTCGTTCTAGATCTAGGTAAAAAGAGATGACTCTTATTAATCAAGTAGTTAAATTGAAAAGGTATAACTTCAAAAAATTTTCAATTTTTTGACGTTCTTACTAATTCTTGCACTGATACGTGTGTAATCCGATGCAAAATTTAAGAAAAATTTATTTTAATAATATAACAAAGTTAGTATTATAAACTCATTCGATTAACAAATCTAATCTTAGAAGATATTTCTTGGTTATATTGTTTATTAATGTGTATAAAAATAAAGGAACAAGGAAAGGAAAAAAAATACGTTTCAGATCGTCTCATAGTAGTTCGGGATCGGAGAGTAGTGGAAGTAGTAGCGACTCCAGCGAATCAAGTTATTCGTCATCCTCCAGCGAGACGCGTAGAAGAAAGGGTTCGACACCACCGATACCACGCAAAGATTCCAAAGGCATCGACGCTTTGAAGCTGAGTGGTGCGAAGCAGCAGATTAAATTAACTTTGAAGCCCACGAGCAACGCTACAGCCGTAAAAAAGATCGATCGTAGTGCACTTATGGCAGGTAAAAAGCGGAATATTGAGTCACCGCCGTTGATTGATAACAAGGCGCAAGTGGCCGCAGCGGCAGCTAAAGCTGCTAAGAAGGCGAGCTCACGACGCGAGGAATTATTAAAGCAACTAAAGGCCGTGGAAGATGCGATTGCGCGTAAAAGGTCGAAAGTTTAAATCGATTCGATTAATAGCGTGCGCTTTTCGCGAACAGGGATTGAAAACAGTATAACAAATATATAGATGTGAATGAAAGAAATTGATTGGTATAAATTTCGACACAACATATGTATACCGATATAGAAATAACTTTTCGGAAAAACTAGCGTTGTCCAATTAAATAGATTTGTAGTATGCTGTGATATGTATTTTACAAAAAAGATGTTTAAAGATATATCATATTTATTGATGACAACTAAACTCACTGAAATTACAGATTATTTGTCCATTGTTGAAAGATAAAGAATGGTATAATTGTAATTAATTGTAAAGTTCTAAACTTCTTTATTTCCTTTTTTGTAATTTTTTTTTGTAAAATGTATTTAATAATATTATTAAAAAAACGTTACAAACTTTTTCCCACACCTAATATAATTGTAATATCGATATATAATATCAATATTGCATATATACCGATATTATGAAATTCTCTTACACATTTTTAATGATTATATCGATCTAAATTTCAACTGAAAAGTTTTATAAAAATAGAAAAATACGCAATATCGGTATACAGTTGCTAACGAAATTATCTTTGTATTCGATTTCTGTTCGTGAATGCGGATAAATACATATGTATTAAATGTTTATCTAAGTACACTGTATAATTTAGCTGCCATCATCACCACGAAATAACGAAATATGTGAGGCCTGTTAGATTGTGGTGGTATATATAAGTTCTTATTTTTACAATACAAGGTAGATTCTATTATTTACATTTTATTTCTTCACTAGACTTCTTTTTTCTTAGATAGACACTTAAACGTAATGGTTGATATTGTACAGTCTCACCGTGATTTTGTTTTAATAACACTCGAGTGATTATTTTTATGTAAAATGTAAAACATAAGAAATATATTATGCATAAGACAGGAAGTTATCTTGCATCTGAAAGTGCATGTATGCATAGTTAATTATCCAGTGTTAATAATTAATTGAATTCCGTTAACACATATGCGCGTAAGGAATATAATTACGCGATGTGTTACTTTTTGTGTGTTACAATTTTTCTAAAACAAAGCAGATTTGGAAAGTGATATTAACCGATGTAAATTGTCGTGTCTGTATAAATATATATTGTGTACTTTATTTTTATTCTAACATCAACATATTAAACATCTATAAAGCGGATTATAGAAGATCTCTATGTTGCCAAATATGAAAATTATTCTTCAATTATATTCGTAGATAAAATCAACAATATTAATTTTGCTATTAATTATTATACACAATGCTGCTAAATTAATGTTTCCATAAAATAAGTAGATGTTGATTTTGCTACAATTTGTAGTAATCAATCAGAAATATATGTTATATTATTTTTCATTAATAGACAAAGAGGTTCAATCTGTAACAAAAGGATAAATTTTGCAAGTTATGTATCTGTTTTGTTATATCTCACGATGAACTAATTGTTTTCTTTTTTTAAGCGAATGTTATTTTTCACGACACAATTCATAAACATGGTTCTTTTATTAATTGCCAAATTAAAAGCATTCAATAAAAATGATAAGTGACCTGCGATATTAGACGATCTTTCGTCTAACAATGTGGAAGAATAATTTTACGAATAACAGGGAATATATTCTCTCTCAAATATACAGCGATTGTACTACTCATGAGGAAGATTTCATAATAAGAACTATATATTTTGTACTTTTCTTCCGTGTATAAATATAGCATGGCATATAAACTCTATGTTAATTTCATGTCGTAAACACTGTTAACTTAAGAAAAACAGATGCTTTGTTAACAACAGTCTTTATTAAATAGTAAGTACAAAACAAAAGAGTGTTATCAAAGACACCGACTTTAAATTCTATACAAATAAATAATGTGTCTTTTTTTTCTTAACAACATTCCAGAACCGAAAAAACAGGCACATACTCCTATTTATTATCCTATAATTATAAATAATTTGAAAGCAAAGTAGAACTTAAAACCATTCCAAATTCCAATGTATACATGAGTGTTTGAAATCCTTTGCTTACGAATAGAAAACTGAAGGAAGGCACCCGTATTTTTCAGACGAAATTATATTTTTTATAATTCTTATATTCAAATCAATCTTTGTACTAAACATAAGAGAGCCCTATATATTTCCAGATTACTTATTTAAATATTATATATGTATATACACTTTTTATATATTCACCACGGTGCAACGTTTCAATTGTTTAAGTATCTAGAAATGGAAATTTCGTAAATCAGGCATTAAATAAGTGTGTTTGGATATTCTCAGAATATTCAGTTTCTATGTAAAAGATGGTCCATGCTATGCGATCACCAAATTGCACTTTAAGTATCAAGGAAACAAGAGTGCCAATCCGTGATCCGTTCATTGAGGACGTTTTTATCCCCTCGTGACAGATGCATCGAGATCCGCTTGTCTGAACGACGAATTCAGTTCTGAGGACTCTTGTATTGTTCTGATCGGCATTCCCATAAACCTTGGTTGATTGATGCCGTTCAGCGTGCTACGTCTCACTCTGGCGTTGATCTCCGGATTAATCTTTATCTCGTTGTACTTAAAGAGACCATCGCCAGGTGCTGGCAGGCCAATCTTGGGCAGCTTGTACCACCATTGATATGTAACATACCACGTAATGATCGCAGCTGTGCCACCCAGGAATTTCTCGATCATGATGTGATAGTAAAGCATTGTTGACACTAACATGATATCCCACAGTAGCTGCTGCAACGTCATTGCCACAAAAAGACCACGTAGATACGGCGTGAGTGCCCGGTGAGCCTTTTTCAAGAACCCCAGATCATTATCTGAGAGATTACGCAACGGGCCAGTGCTAGTCTCAGTTGGCACAGACCGCGTGTGCTCTTCTCTCATTATCAAATCCTTGATACCCTCCCATCCTATCAGAGAGGAACCTTCTTCAGCAAGAATGAGGCTTGAATAAATTAAAATAAATGTATGTCCAGATATATCAAGACCACTCCAGAATCTACCTGACTGCAGACACTTTGCCTTAGACTGCACGTGAATGTCACGGGTGCCCAGACATCTGCCATAGTTGGTTTCAATATAATTGAACAGCTTTGTCCAGATCAACCAGGCACAAGTGGCAAGTATAATGCGGGCCAAGTGTCTCAGTAGAATTGGTCGACGGCCACAACCCAGCGTATGCGCTGTCAAGACGACCCAGGGTACAATTATGGACAGCAGCCAGCCCCAGCCCCACTTGACGAAGTACTGATTCAGGGCATTATCGGATCTGGAGAAATAGGTACGCGGCATCGCGATGAAGTCTGCGATCAGAGAAACGATGAATATCGTGCCACAGTAGATGGCCACCTTGAGCCGGGTGTCGAACAGCAGGGACTTCTTGCAGACGTGCAGCAGCATGGTGACCAGGATAAGGCCAATCGAGCTCGGTGCTGCAGTCGGCCGAGTGCCACCGCGGTCCTCCTGTTGCGTGTTGCTCGGCCGGAAGTTCATTCGGCTGCTCGAACGTGGACCACTGCCGGAATAACCAGAAGAGCCGGAGTTTCCGGACGACGTGTGGATGCTGCGTCGCTTACCTGTCGCCATCGCGTCTCAATTTTGGTTATCGGTAGTCGACGTCACCTAGAACCATCGCACTGAGCTAATCTCTCGGATAAGGAAGACGTATATCGTCTTGCGGAGGTTTTCAGCGTGCGACTGATTGTCTCAAATCCTTTTGCTTTCTCAACTGTCGTGAACTTCGAGCAATCTGCTCCGTCATCCACTGGTTGACCCTCTCCCCACCTCGTTACTTTGCATCACTACGTATGCCATGGATGTCCTTTGCTCCCAGGTACTATTACCTAGGTTCTTCTATGTGTAGAATATAAAAGTGTGGGATGTGTCTGCTCTTTGCAATACACTATTAAGTATTTCCTGTGTTTAAAATGAGACAGATGTATTAGAGGACTCTATGACAGATGTCATAGAGAAAAAGATAGAGAAAAAAAGTAAAAAATATAAAAAATTCGGCCATAACGAACCTCATGACGTTTGTTCATGTGGCGATCATAGACGCAGTAAATGTAGCTACCCAACTCGTAAAGAAAATTGTAAATTACAGTTTCCTGTCACTACATAGATTATTTTTTCACATAGTATATACTACAATCAAAAAAGTAGTTTCTCCATATTTAAATAATTTACGAGAAACTCGAAAGTAATGAGACTTTCAAATTATGATTTTGAACTTTACAAGTGAATGGAAAAGTATGAGCTGAATATGATCATTATTCTTGCGATTATGGGATATAGTAATAGAGAAGGAAATGTATGTAATGTTTTACTTAAGCTATTGATAAGCAGTGTCTTATTTGGAATTAAGAATCCAAATCATTCAAATAATCAAAGATTTTAAAAAAAGATTATTAAATAAACATTCAACTGTAAAAAACACTCACCAAACGTATGAACGGTATGAACGCACTTTCAATGTTCCAAAACTTATTTCGATCTTCTTGGCGCGTTCGCAAAACTTCTTGTTAATATCAGAGCGAATCTCGTCTTCGTATATTTTAAGGTCAGTTTAGTCAGTTAAACGAGAAGTACAACTTTTGCATAACATGTAATGCATAAGAAAATATATCAATCAAAAACCTTTCTTTCCTTTCCATGAAGAACTCTGATTGGTTGGATTTCTTATATCTTATGTATTATGCATTATGCAAGAATCTGTGCTCACTTTAGCCTTATAGTGGAAATATTATAAAAGGTGTACTCGTTTTCGAGACGAATTTCGTATCATTTACGCATAATCAGATACGGCCATTTTAAATATTTATTTCGCAGTTATTTGAAGTGACATATTGAATATGAGTATGCATCGAGTAAAAACGTGTACAAATAGTTTCCAAAAAGAAAGGATGTAAAAATTAAAATTTTTTTTATTTCCAAAGAAAAGAACTCAATATATGGCGTTTTCGGCCCGACCAAGTTTGCACTTTTTGGGTTGAAGTAATGATGTTTCATGCTCTTCTATTGGTAGAGCGTGTAACGTCAACCAATAGCGAAGCGTTTCCTAACTCAAGTTGACAGCAAACGCTAATAAGGTCTGTTTTTTATTGCTGCACTTTCTGGTACACACAGTGCAATAAAAAACAGGAATTAATTTTCAAATGAGCAATAGTCAGTATCTTTATTGTACTTAATCGGATCTTTAATTGAGAGTTTAGATTACAGTATTTATATAAATGACACAGTATTTATATAAATTACCAATATCATAAAATACTCATAATTGAATAATTCTCAAATCGTTTGATACAAGTGATAAATTGGATTCTCGATCTCAATCAAGGAATTTGACAAATCTATTTTGTCAATGAACATATCAATTAATCTATTGTTGATTAAAGTATCCAAATGTTCCTAGCTTATTATCATCTGACGGAATATGTATTGACGTTCGAAATTTTTTTATATCTTTTTATATTTTGACACTTCACCATTGATGGTTTTTAAATTTTCATTATATCCGTTATTTTTTATTTTAAGTTCCGTTAATTTAAGATTGTATCTCTGCGTTGTAGCACTGAAGAAGGCTTTGTAAGCCGAAACATTTGTTAATTATATTAATTTAAAGTTAATTTAATTATAGCTCGAAATAAGCCATGACATTGTGTTAATTTTTAATAAAAAACAGACCTATAATGACATAGCCAACTTCAAATAACCGCGCCAACATGGCGATTTCTGGATATCGCTTTTCTTATGTTTAAAATGCGCAAGAACATACCTTTTAGAGGCTCCGTATAATAAAACGAATTTCAACCTATCAGAAATCATGTGTCGTGGAATACACAGTTTCTGATAGGTTGAAATTCTTATTTTCTGTTCTCTGTTCCTTTTGTTGCCCCTTATACTTCCACTATGATCCTGACAGGAACGAAGGAAGGAAGAGAAAGAGGGGTGAACGCCACTCACGCCGGGACGCGGAGTAGAGGCCAGAGATTCGAGTGAGCGTCGTGAACGATCGTTGATCGGACCCGAGTTGTTCGCGGTTCTCCGTTGGAATCGAGTGTCTCTGACAGAGGAGAAGAAAACGGAAGCGTAGTGTCGCCTGTCGCCGTGATAACTCGCGAAAGGGATTGAACGATATAAGTGGAGAAGAAGGAAGAGGCAGAAAAAGAATCGAAAAGGAGCAGTAACAGGTGGAACAGGTAACAACAAAAAGTTCGTTGCTCGAGAATCTACGACGCGCGTTTCGCGACTGCCTTCACACTGCTAGAGAGAATTAACGTTCGCTCGCGTGCGTGAAATTGTTTCGCGAATACGGGAATACGCCCGAATCGCACCGTTCTCGTTTCTCGACTCTTCGAATGATCGGAGCACGAAATCGACGCGAATTGACACGAGACGACGCGACGCACAATCTAATATCGATATTCACGCTAATTTAACGCGTAGTGTAGACGCCACCGTTGGTCGACCATCTCACTCCGTTTTCTCGCCTGAGCGAGATATCGTTTTGACAGCTTTTTCGACTCGAGTGACGGAGAGGATTGACGAAAACGAGGATGATCGATGGAAAACTTCTTTCCCTCTCATGTGAGTCTCGCTGTCTCGCGAGTGGAATCTGTGTTGTGAAGAACTTGCTTGTGACGTTTTGCATTTGTCTATGTTACGATTTCACCGCTCAGTCGCAATCAGGGTAATTACGTTACGCGCCCGTGACTCGTCTATACGTTTATACATCCAATGATTAATGAGAGATATTTCTCACTGTTAGATATTGAAGGAATAGGAAGGAATCCAGTTCTTTGAGTTAAACATTTTGTTATTTTAAACTTTCGTCTCAGTTAAAATGTAAATTAATCCATTTCTGTTGTTAGTGTCAAGATAAACAAAGTCCTTATTAACGTATGCACTTACAAATAAATGATAAACTAAATTTGAGTTAAATTTAATTCTTAGTACACACGATTGGGTCATTCGTGTCCTGTACATTTTTTTTTCTTCGAAAAACTAGGAGCATCAAGTAATTATAGTCATCAAGTTATAACATTTATATATAATTTGTTTTAAATTTCACAACCTTATAAATACTTTCTAAAGTTGTTAAAGTGTAAGAATCACTTAATAATTTTTGTATATTTATTAAGGTGATGAAAATTAACTTAAGACAACGGATAACCCATTGCGTGTAATCTAATTATCGTGAATTATCGTGAATTATCGTAAATTACCGATTGAGAAATTATCGTTGTGTAAAAGTTTATACATTTTTTTCTTAAATTGTTTAACTCCGTTGTTTTAGTTTCAAGTTAATGATATATTGAGTGAGATATAGTTAACGACTTATAGATATTATTAAAAATAACTCAAATTGAATATAATTTGATATTATGAATTTAACGATGCTTGAAATAATGTTAGATTAATTCGAGATAATGTGAGTGCTTTCTATTTAAAGATACAAGTTGACATAGATATTCTATTTTTCTTAATATTCCAATAAGTAACAAAAATAGAACGATATCTGTGTCGATTTATGTCACTAAATGGAAAGTATTAATTGCGCGGCGATTCTTGAAACCTTCCTTTTCGAAGGCGGCATATTTTTATCTCAAATAAAAATCTAGGCAAATAAAAATAAACAATATTATTATTTGCTTACTTTTTGAAGCTCAGCTCTCTGCACAATATTTTTATTTCATATAAAACATTTCATATCATTTGTATTTCAATAATATTATTAAATTTCACTATTAAATTATTATTATTAATATAATTATTAATAAAATTGATTAATATTTTATTAAATTTACAGTTATATTAAGTCTTACTTTTTAAATGATCATGAGAAATTTCAATTAACGGAATGACTGTCTAAATAAATTCCAGATCGTTAATATTTAAATATAAAGTCGGATTATGAATGCCTCTCCCCTTCGCCCATCTTTTAAAGAGTCATAAAAGTGTCATTCTAATAAATTACCTAAATCAATTACAATTCTGAAAAGTTCTGACAGTTTAATTATCGAGTCGAGTTTTATGAAAACGAGAGAGAAAGCAAATTTTTGGAAATCGATCGATCTTTAGGATGAGGCATCCGATATAGCGTCGCATTCGTTGAACTTTGATGTCTCCATCCGAGTAGGTCGTTTAGATTAGTATTCCGTATCTCCTTGCGACAACAATATTAGTTCTTCGCCCACACATGTTTACGCATATGTTCCATCTCTACGATATTCATTGATATCTCTTTACAGCTGCGAAACAAGACTGGTTTCGGGCCTTTCTCATTTGGAGTGCCTTCGATCAAACTTAATTAACCTCGCTTAACTTAATCGTCAATCAATTCTTCATAAGGCCGTGTGTTACTTAGAAGTGTATCTAAATTTTTTAAATATAACTGCCGATTGAATTTAATTCAGTGAGATACGCAACCTGTTAGCCGCATGTGGCTCACTTGTAAAGGATACCCAGTATTAATTATATGGGAAATTGGATTTCGATGAAATGTATTGATTTTTACATATATTATAATGTGATGAATAAAAAAAATGTTCTATATATACTGAAAAAAAGTTACTGGATTTTATTAAATATTTATTTTTGTATAATACTAACGAAATATTTACTTACAGTAAATAAACATTTTTATTCAAAGTAAAAAATTATACTTAAATTAAATAAATATATATTTACATTTAGTAAATATTTCATTAGCATCATTCAAACAAATATTTAATAAAATTCAATAATTTTTTTCAGTGTACACATGACTTAAATAATAATAGATAGTTTTTTTAATTACGGTATGTGTATTAAGGTGTTCTGCACAGGTGTGAGCACAAGTTTTACACTTTTGATACATAAAAATTTTTGAATCATGTGTAGTCACGTTTTGTGTTCATTGATATCAAATTTTCTATATAATTAGTGTGAAGTCCTTTTTTGCAATTCGCCAACTCAAAAATAAAATATAGAATTATATTTTGTATTTTTTTGTGTAAATGACATAAATATTAGGCGATCGAAAAATTTCGTTTCTAAAAATAAGCTTTCTAAAATTGACCTTAAAAAATTGCACATCAGTGATTTAATCAATTTTTTATTTGTTGGAAAGATACATTTTTTTCACAAGCTATAAAGAAATCCGGTTAAAAAAGATTAATTCGTAGGTAGAACGAATTATATAGTTAAAAATTTCGCCGTAAGCGAAACTTTCCTATTTGGTTTAATCGATCGTCGTTTCATTAGGTTAGTTCGCCAATATGGCACTATAATTTTATTCTGATGATGGCACTGTAATTTTATTCTGATGATGGCAAAAAGAATTGCGTTACGTACGCTTATGACGCGTAAATAATAATATAACGGAATTCATCGATGAAGTATGAAATGTGGAATTCGTAAATGCATTATGCGTCATTAATAATGCAATATCAGACCAGAAGTGAATTTTTTCTTGAAAAATTTAAAATGATAATTAATTGTGTTACATGTTAAAGAACAGCGAGTTTGGAACAAATTTAA
>Ga0157363_1003391_pt1 | contig 14417 bp, 15 predicted proteins | sample AttsexASBM1_FD_111477 | JGI IMG/M metagenome (GOLD analysis project Ga0157363, IMG submission 111477) | Fungus gardens microbial communities from leaf cutter ant in Ribeirão Preto, State of São Paulo, Brazil - Atta sexdens ASBM1 | ecosystem: Host-associated > Fungi > Mycelium > Unclassified ...
AAACCATATGATGAAAGAAAGCAGCATAGCAAATTCTTCTTTAGCTAATGATATTCACACTCATTCACCAGGAAAGACCAATCACCAATACCAGTTCAGCGGAAAAGAGAAGGCAAGGAGGAAAGCAGCTTCCAAAGGAAAAGGGCAAAGACTTACTTGATTCTTTGCTCTTCGACAGCCGTGAAAGAAAGGGCTTCCTGATTCCATTGCTCCAGAATGAGCTTGCGTCGGGCTCACTCGAAGCTCCTACTATTTATTAGTGAAAACGGAATCGTTAAACTGAATAGATAGAGTTAGATCCGCTTAGCTATTCTAGCCAAGGAAAGATGTCCAATTCCAATTCCATGTGTTAGGCAGAGTGACATGTTTCAATCCCATAAAGAGAGCATAGATATTGACAGAAGAGAGAGAGCACATGCCGTCTCTCGCTTATTCACTTTAGCATTCTCATTTTCATGAATATGCCCTTCATAAAGAACGTTTGCACTAGCTTCGAAAGTGGAGATAAAGAAAGAGAGAGATGTGGAACCGGACCGCTATTCCTGATGAAATTCCTAAATCGACATAGAAGAAGGATAATTCGAATCTCATCTAGCAGCAAACATCTTTCTAACTTTTTAGTACTATGTAGCCATGCACGTAGGCAGCTTATAGCCTTCTTTCCTTGCTGCACCCTTCTGGTACAAATGAAATAGAATCGAAGTTTGGGATGGAGCTTTCACGAATCGTCACCCTCCTTTCTTATTGAGGGACTATTCTTAAAAAGAAGTTCCATAGGCATCCTCCATTCATATCGATTTGGGTTTTTCTGCACCATATTTTGATCTGCCTCTTCTTCGATCCGGAATTCCCAGCAAATCCTTGACTCCTCGAATACAATGGGATTTCACACCTGGCAAATCTTTCACTCTACCTCCTCTTATTAACACCATAGAATGTTCCTGCGAATTATGACCTTCGCCCGGAATGTGAGCAAATATATCATGTCGATTGCTCAACCGTACTTTGGCTATCTTACGTGGAGCTGAATTAGGTTTTTTCGGTGTTCTCGTTGAAACACGCGGGCGTACTCCTTGCTTCTGGGGACATTGATCCGAAGCTCGAGTACGGTCCGTGCGCCGTTTTTCTTTTCTACCATTACGAATCAATTGATTTAATGTAGGCATCGCTCTTTCCTTTGTCCTTCCTCCCTATTTTTGCCCTATCACTAGTGATTACTCCCGATCCGAAGCACCCCTTTTCCATTCATAGAGAGATCCAATCGTCAAAATCAATAAAAAGGCCATCATAGACCAAGATCCAAACAGATCAATCTTGTTGGGAGGTACTGCCCAAGGAAAGGAAAAGGTTACTTCCGGATCAGGAATAATAAATAAAATAGAAACAAGATAAAATCGTATATCGAAACGACTTCTGGCATCACCGAAAGGATCGAAACCACATTCGTAGGCCGACAATTTTTCTGGATAGGTCGAACTATTGGAAGAAAAGGGAAAAGGAAGACCGAGTGGGATCAAAGAAACTAGCAGACTGATCACTAAAGAGATACAAATAGGTACAAATTCTGACATTACCACAACCCACTTGGTTCTTTCGTTTCGCTCCTTGCTCGCGGAGCGGCATACCGAAAAAAAAAAAAGAAGAAAAAGCGGCAGACAGACTACCCTTTTGGCCGGTAGTCTTTAATGAACGACTTAAGGAGATTTCGATCTTTTTCAATGCTCTCCGCCCATTCGCGGAGGGTTTCAGTATCTTTCTCCGCGGAGAGTCCCAGATCGTAAGACATAATGTTTTCCGCGGCACGGGAATATGCTTCCCGTAGTTCCGGAAAGTGAACGGAGAGCCGCCCTTTCCCCTTTACCCTCTCACTCCCTAAGGAATGAAAGGCCACATCTAACTTTGCCCAAACCACTGGAATACGAATGAGATCTATAATTACACCATAGAATAGAATAGTACATGGCTTTTCTTCTCGAACCCACCTCCTCCAAATAAATTGAACCTACAAAAATTGCTGAAGTAATTCAACAACTTGTTGAAATTCGGCACTTTGGGGACCCAATTCCGAAAGATTTCGATATATAGGAAGAAGGTGCTCCAAGGACCTTGAATTGTTATGAACGTAGATGCCAATTTGTGAAAAGGTGAGTCCAGCCTCTCTATTTCAAGCTCAGGAGAGAAAAGTGATCACCATAAAAACGAAGTACTAATTCGTGAATTCTTCTTTCAATCTGCGATTGGGCCGTATCAAAACAAATGTCCCAAAGCCGATTTTCCATTTCCATGTCGGTCATCCCCTCGTGCGAAATGCCCGATACGTTATAAGAACGATGAGCGGACTAGCCGCAACGCCAATTATATGAATGAGCTGAGAAGTTCTTTCGGTAAGAACAGATGATAGTAATTCGGTCATGGATCTTGTTTCCAGGGTGGCAATTCTTGTTCCCTCTTCTTTTTACCCTTTAATGGGGGGGCCGCCTTGCGCAGCTTTAGAAAGGAGAGAATTTCAGAAAGTCACTCTCTCCAACCTTTTCTATCTATCCTTAGAAGTTGGGCGAGAGAAAGTCAATATGATATTTGCGTTGGTTTTTCCAACGAAACTAAGCACTTTTTTTTTCTTTATCATTCGGAAGGCTCAGTCCCACACTCTGACTTCAATGATGGGAACAACCTCCGCACTCCGGCGCTCCAATGAACAACAGTTCTCCGCCTTACTTTATTTAGAATAGTGGTCGATCCCTCGGGAGTTACATTCGTAACTTAATGTTATGTTCACGCGGTGATATTATATCTTTCCAAGAGTACTACCCTGTACGTAGTCTATGTCTGGGGAGCATACTTGACAGGAGATAGACACAGGCGGTAGAGAGGTCCCCCACTTCGATTCCCGCCCCGTTAGCATCTCCGATCCGAGATAAGGGATTAGTCCGTTAGGTCTTTTCGGTCCGGAGCCGGCCGGTATTGGACCTACTTACCTTGCTTGTGGACCAGCTGCAGAGCTAACCCTTGTTCTATTGGTTTGGCGGTTGCTACCAAGACGATTTCTTTATGCCCATCAAAGGACCTCGAGATGCTAATCCACGAAAAACGATACGAGAAATTCGAAAGAACTCATATACGGAACGAGGGCGACCCGTGGAAATACATCGGTTTCTTACTCGTGCAAAGGAACTATTTCTTGGCAACTTGGACAACTTATAACGAAGTTTGTCCCGCATATCACTAGGAAGATCGGAATCTTTACAAAAGGCTTTATAAAGCTTTCGTCTCAATTCATATTTAGCCGCGAGCAATCTACGTTTGTGATCTCGTATATTTCGCTTCTCCGACATCTCTTACTGAGTTTCCCCCTCATCTTTTTGCAAAAAGCCGCTCCACGGTGGTAAAGTCTCATCTTGTGTGTTGGCCGAAGTGACAATAGTCACATTGAACCCTCGAATATGTTCGAAGATCTCGAAATGATCTTCCAGTTCCGGGGAGAATTCGCAAAACTCCGTTTCCATCGAGAATTGAATGGAGTTTTCCCGTATTTCGACCGGAGAATCTAACAGAGACATTACTGTCGAGATTCTGACCGAAAAATTAGACATTCCATGCCCTCGGAGAGTGCTTTGTCGTGCTAGGTCACTGACATATCCTTTGTCTTTATTTGACCCCAAGAATGGATTGGATCGAAACGACTTTCCTGTCGAACCCCTTTGTGTCTGTATGAATTTCTGACCGCGCGGAATCTCCATAGCCAATTTTCCATTTTTTATTATGAAATCATAGGGTGCCTTTGGTACTACTCTTATTTCAAACGATCCAGGAACTTCCATAACGTTGGCGTGATTCGGTTTGAGCAACGGATCCTGACGTGATACATCTTCGTAATGAAAATAGAGTGGAAACATGAGTTGGCTTTTACATAAAGTATCTATAGAATGAGCACTGTTAACTATCTGCTTCAAAAAGATAGTTGGTTGAATGAAAGAAAAAAACGAAGAATTTCTCGAATCTCTAATCTAAAAAGAGATGAGAGTTCCGGACGGCTGTTCTAATTCGGCGATATGGAACGCTTTGCCGTGTACCAAAATTCTCAATTTGGGTTAGATGGCCCGCATAAGCGTCTTGACTAAGCGCGTATCCATTGGGATAGAAAATAAAGCCCCGGATCTTATGTCTTTTTTCAAAAACAACTTGAGGAGAATACCCGTCCGCCACAAGTGCGGCTTCTATGTGTCTTTCGATTGGAAGTTGAGTGCGAACGAAGTAGTCGAGGATTCGCTCGTTATAAGCTATCCCCAAAAAATTCGCCCGCAATCGACCAGCGAGCTCTGCTCGCCGGGTGTTCTCATCGAGAAGGGGAGGCTCAAGTTCGGGAATCACAGGTTGCTGATTAACGCTAGCTTCGCTGGATTCGCCCGAATCTGGCATCGGTTCCAACAAGACACGTTCCTCGAAACTTCTCAAGCCCGAGGTCGATGCGCCTGAAGGCACGTTGGAGGGTTGCTCCGCTGCAGGATTGGCAGCAGGTTGACCTCCCGCTGGATCCTGCATGTGCAAAGTAGACCCCCCCTCGCCCGAAACCACACAAAGAAGAAGAATTACGGGAGCGACCCACTCCAAACCAAGAAGCCGCAAAAAGAGGACCCTCAAGTCAGGAATAGCGGCGATCTGACTAGTAGCATTGATTGGAGTTTGACCCAAATCAGACTCCAATCCAAGCCGAGTAGAAGACAGAAAAAATAGAATACCGTGAATACGGTAAAAATGAATAAGACAACGATCGAAATCCCACTTTTGATAGGCCCATCAATTTGATTTTGGGCTATTCGGACTTAACGAAATTGGATTTCCTTTTCGTGCCAGATGCGCCTTAGACTTATTTCCCATTTTTCTCCTTTTTTCTTCCCGGTTTAATATTTGTTCTCGAAAGTCTTCGTTTCCGTGTAGAAGCAAACTCTCCAAATTTATGACCAACTTTTCCTTCAGTGATCTTACAACGAACAGGAGTTTTTCCATTGTAAATTCGTACGGAGCAATTAACGAATTCCGGCAAAATAGAAGATCTACGTGACCAAATTTTCCTGTTCAAAAGAAGATCTGTCTTCTTCTTCATTCTCAACAGGAATGCATCAACAAAACTGCCCTTCCATATAGATCGTCGTGGCATGAACTCAGAATTTCTTCGCTTCGATTCCGCCCCTACTAAAGCTAGCTCCTCCTCCTCCTCCTTCTCCTCCTGAATCCTCGTTGGTCCTTTGTTCTTTGCTTTGAAAGAGACTGACTATTAATCTCTTTCTCTTACGCAATATATTAATTTAAGTCGAAGACTGACTATTGATTTCTGCTTGTACTTCCTCTCTCGTTAGTGTACTTGTGATACAGTACTCGTGCAACAAGGCGAGAAAGGGGATAGACGAACAAACAAGCCCGAGAAAGGACCCTTCCGTCCCTTAGTCTCACTATGTTCAACTAAGCCACTTCGTCCCTAGAGCCAACTCTTCTTGTGTATGGGATCTCCTGGCTATTTGTGTATGATTGAATCTTTAACATATCCACGCACATAGAATAGGCTCTTAGCTGCTTTTAGTTATGAGTTCGTAGCCTGATCTACGACCACCCTTGCCTCTTTTGTTTTTGTAGCATCTAGGGTTCTGCTCTTATTGCTAGCTCCTTTTTGTCTGGGTAGCTTTATGCTCGTTAATTTTCCTATCACTTCCGCTAATAATCTCTTTTTTCGATTCCGCTATGGGATCATAGATTCCCTCTTTCACTTTCGCTCTTTCGATAGTTTAGGGAAAGCAAGTGCTTTGAAGGACCATATCATATTCTTTTCTTCGCGGCTGGTTCTGAATGCTGGATGATCTTAATTAGTAAACATTCGATCCTCACTGCTGTGAGCTTAGTTTTCGCTTAAATAAATTCCATAAGCTAAGAACATCCATTTTTCTTATCCGATTCCGCCTCTATGGCTATTAAGGATAAGGAACTTTTAAGCCACTTTTAGGCTATTGAGTGCACTACTAGGAATTAAGCTTAAATCAATCGTTCCGACCACTTCATCTACTTATCCTGCTCTTGTTCTGCCAGGAGTCACTCCGATTGTGCCTCCTCAAGCTCTTTTTACCTCTCCTAGCTCAAGTACTTCTCCCTTTGGTGACACCCCTTCCCGGGCTCAAGCGATGCACTTCTTTGGGGACCTTTTTGTTGAAGGGCTGCTCGCCTTTCAAACCCGAAGGCAAGCCACCTGGGGTCTTCATCTTCGCAGCCCTTTTTCAAAAAGGCCGTCTTTCGATGGGCCGCTGAACCGTCTCCGCCGCATCCTGTTACTGCCTCTGGATTAGGCGATTGCCTCTGATTCCGTCCCAGTTCGAAAACGGATTCGCTACTTGCTTCCTCGATTTCTGAAGCTATGAAGACATCCATACGGATTTTTCAAGAAGAGATTCTGGAGTCCTCATTCCATCGATCCCGAGCAACTTTGGAGGAAGAGTCTCGTTTGGCGATCCGACAAGGCCAGCTGAAGGAAGCCCTTTCTGCAGATCTTTCTCAATACGAGGAACTGGACAAGAGGATTTTTCATCTGCAGGCTTTGGAGCGGGATCACGCCTCTCTTTCCCTGAGGCTGTCTGAACTATCCTCTGAGATTGCCCGTCCGTTCAGGCTGATGACCCTGACAATGCTCTCAAGGCCCTTACGATTTCTAGCCAAGAGAGAAGCTCCGAGCTAACAAAGGTAGAATAAGGATTGGATGAAGAGAGGAATCAGAAAGCCATCCAGGACTCTCTTCGAGCTCTTCTAGACTGGGAGAAGCAAAGCCGAGATCTCCTTCGGCTTCTAGATTCTGCTTAGCGTCTTAGTTTTGATATTTTTCTTTTTTTTACCAAGTCTTAGTAGGAATGCCTTTAGCTAGGTCTTGTTAGCTCTTTGCTCTTGCTTGCTATGAGCCTTACTGCTGCTTAGAACGTTCTTTCTTTGCTGGTTGCCGAAGTTAAAGAATGACCCGGTAACGTTGCACTCCATGGGCTGATTTAGCAACAGTAGCATCAGTGGCTTGGCTTTTCGGACTGAAGGAAGAACCTAGGGTGAACCCATAAATCAACGGATAGAACCGATTCAACAGAGGATCCAAGTCCAAAGGATGAGGCTGAAAGCTATAGAAAAAAAGGCAGGACAATCTAATGAGACAAGTAGAGTAATAGAGAAAGCTAGCTAGCTAGCTAGAAAGCTAAGCAAAGCAATAGCGCACCCTTGTTATTAGTAAAGGGCGCAAGCAAGGCCCCTATATATAAGATAAGGCGCCGCGCCAGACACAAAGCTTTAGCAATGCCGCTTGTAAAGCTCGCACGACGAAAGAAAGAGCTTTACAAGCGGTTCTTCTTCCCTTTATATATATTATAGGGTCGGTAGCTAAACCCGTTGATAGCTACTTCGAGGAGATAGTTTAGAATCGGGGAAGTTTTTCCTCCTTCTGGAAGAAAGTGAGGAATGCAAGACTGAGTCCTATATTTAAAGGGACATTCATCTTCCTGATTATCAGTCAGGCAAGCGGTCGAATCCGGGCGATTTAGCTATTTCACTTCCCTATCTATAGTAATGTTTTTTTTGGCTTTTGAGAGATCTTCGAGGAACTTTCTTTCATAGTCTCTTACTTCCATCCTCTTCCTTTGGTCGAGTGAACTTAGGTTTCGAATCTTCAATGCGACTCCTAAACAGTCAAGAGGAAGGCTTGGACCAGCTCCTGAACTTGTAGGCGAGAAGCTCTTTGTTCGAGTTGACTGTGTGATTGATTCGGGTTTTGTGGTTTTATGGCAACCGGAAACCTTTTCCTGAATTGAGAATGAGTAGAAGCGCCTTTGACAGGGGTTTATGGGATAGATGCGGGAAAGAAAGAACTCCCCTTTTGCAAAGCAAGGTTTCACCCTCTGATTACACTTTTTTAGGGATGGGATCTTCTGCCTAGATTAGATCTCTCACGGGATTCATCTGGCATTTCTGGATGGACTGGCATTGAGCATGTCATTCCGGACTTCGCTATTCTCACAGTCAGATCGGACATTGAAATCTGAAGTCAACTATCAAGACAGGACTGTCTTATCTAGTATCTAGTCCTAGGACTAGTAGAGTATAGGCACTACTGGGCGGGGCTTCCTCGATCACAGCTTCTCGCTTAGCTAACTGCCAGACAAGGATGCAAATCCACTCCTTATATAGAATGCAGATCGACACATTCAATGAAGCAGCCCTTTTTCAAAAAGGCCGCTTTTTGTTTAAGGGCAAGCTACTTTCTGATTCTAGGACTGGCGGATCCTCTATCTATTAGCATACCCGTACCGGCAGTTAGACTATCACTCTCTCCCCAATCAATCGCAGTAACCGGCTGTAAGAGAGCTGACTGTCTACCTGATTCAGTCTACTGGCAGTGAGTACCAGACTATGAGATAGCCTGGCCAGTGCATCCAATCAGATACCAGGCAGGAAGCTTCGATCACTATTAGCATCCACAAAGCCAATCTCGACTTAATTAAGTGTAAAAGCAAGGCAATTGACTCGATCAAGAAGGTATGGAACTTCTCGACGCAACTCTAAAAATTCCTTCTTTGCCCCATATCTCCCGAACTCGAGGAGCGAAAAAAGGTCTTGGCGGGTGAAGGTGTAGGATCAGACACACGCCGTTTGAGACTCGGAGGCAGTGGAGGGTTTATATTTTATATTATATATATATTGGGGCTAACAAAGGATAGGGGAGATGGCTCTTGGGTTGGGAGGCTTAACTGCATTTGTGGTCTCTGTATTAGCAGCAGTTGTTGTAATCCGCATTTTCTTGACAAAGAAGAAGAGTCTTGTTAGAAAGACCAGAGAAGGCCAGAATTATAGAGTTCAAACGACAAAAGTAGCCACAAGATTGTCACTTTCTGAGATCGAATCAGCCACAATGGGGTTTCATAGAGATAGACTTGTTGGGGAAGGGGCATCAGCAAAGGTTTGTAAAGGGTCTCTTCCATCTGGAGGAGATGTGGCAGTGAAAAGATTCGAGAGGGTTAATGGTATAGACTGTTTGCGCAATCCTTTCACCACTGAGTTTGCAACAATGGTGGGTTGCTTAAGGCAAAAGAACTTGGTTCAGCTTCAAGGATGGTGCTGTGAGGGGCCTTCACTCTTAGTGGTTAGTCCTGGTTTTTTAGTTCCTACCCCCTACCCAATCAATGGGGGAGCCTCAACAAAATTCTGCATAAGAACTTCAATTCTGCAGTTGTCCTGTCATGGAAGCAGAGACTTAATATAATTCTCTAAAGAAACCTCGATTACCTCGATTACATAGAAAACGGAGAAGGCTGGAAAGTCTTTTTTAGTTTAAAACAAAGAAAGTCTCTCCCCCTACTTGCGCTTGCTGCCGGGGCCATAGAAAATAGGGTCAGAAATTATCCTTTTCCTAGAGCTAGCTTTGGACCTAGAACCTGCTATCCCTAGCTTACCAATTGATATACTATTATACGTATACGATGATAGCACCAATGATAGAAGCAGGGGCTAATCATTATAGGGATTTTTGGCGATACTTTTCGAACGAGATCTTCATTCCGGGGTAATCACTACTCGACGAGTTAAGCGAGACAAGGCCAATTGAAAGAGCCCTAGGAGTCCCGGGAAGAGAAGATATAGGCAAAACAAGCCAATCAATCCGCTATTCTGCCTTTGCGCAGACGGCTCACTCGTGGCACACCTTCTATATGATCGAAGATTCCAGTGCGCTTCGATTTCTTTGCTGAACAAATTGAAGAACCTAATGGAATTCTCTAATCAACTGGCTCATGCCTAGCTGTAGCCGCATATCAGCTGCGCTCAATATGCGACTGTTGGATCAGATCTTTCCAGTTTCAGAATTATAGAAGCTAGAGGTAGAGCTATGAGCTAGTACTATGGAGGCCTGGCATTTGTGAGTTAGTCAGTTAGCTAGTCCCAGTAGTAGGCTGAAGGGATATCACTAGTTCCTAACTAGGCGCCCGTTATTTAGATGTTGGGGCAAGTCAAGATAAGATTGAAAATTTACCAGTAGTCCCCCCAAATCTGCAAGCTGCTAGTACGCGTGTAAATCCCTTAATTGTGTTGGCAGCGGTTATGCATTAGATGATCACCTTGGGGTCTAAAACAGGTAAGTCTGTCTAAAGGGAGGTAATCACGCAAAAAAGTCTCCCTTTTGCTCCAAGTACAGTAACGTCTAGCATGCAGTTGGGCTCTCAGGATGTGGACCGGGCCATTAGAACTTCTGAAAGGGGAGATGGGCGAATTGATTGACCACGACATGAGCGCTGTGGAAGCATCTCCAACGATTAATAGGGTACCTACCTGAAAGCCCCCTCTCGCCAATAGAGGAAGACGCAAACCCAGGCTACAATCGGGGAAACGAGATCTACGTATCTAATATCTAAGGGAACGCGGAGAACCTGAAGAGTGCCACATTGAAGAATTTCGGAGGCAAAAGAGATTCTCAATTTCCTGGATGAATCTATATGATTAAGCATTTTTGAAAGAAAGGCGAATGGAATGCGAAAAGGAACAACGAGATACCCTGGAAGGCTATAGTAAATACTATGCTTTACTCGAATGTCAGGTAATAGTACCGAATCCGGGCTGCTGTTGGCTGCAATACCTTACTGTGGATTCAATGTGAGGATGAGAGGCATTAGGGCCTACAAGCTCTTAGTGGAGACCTTTCTCTAGTATTGAATAGGGTTCCCTCTCATGTCCGGTGAAGAAGTAACTGCGTTTGGGAATGACTTGAGGGATGGGGAAGTAGAGAAGGAAGGATGAGAGCGAATCAATCAATATCTAGTTTTGGGTAAGGAATGGCTAACTCAAAAGAAGACTTCGATCCTGGCAAAGGAGTCGATAGTGAGAATCCAGTAGAAAGTAAAGTCTAAATCTTACGGATGGACCCTTTTGTTGATGAAGAGATAGCGCCAATTTCCTTCACAAGTGCTTCGAATGCATTTGTTACGAGAAATCCTCGATTGGGCTTAGTCGAGAAGGTTCATTCCCACGACGAATGTAAGGGCTTTCGCTCCGGTCGGGATGAATGGAATGGGGCGGCAAGTAAACTACCAATGCCTTGATCGGGATCGAGGTAGTTTTTTCCTTACACATCTGTCATTTCTAGTGGATTTAGTGGTAAATGAGTTTGATGACCGAGTAGGTGTATCGAGAACAGCTTTATCAGCCCCCTTGTGGGAGGGGATCACTTTTCATCTTCAATGTGCTTGCTCTTCTGTCTCTTAGATGAATTGAAGCTTTCATCTTAATAGAATAGAGGGTGCTGGCCTGCTAGGATCTACTCTTGTGGTCTACCTAAAGTGGCATGTTTGGCGAGAGTGTCTGGTCTGGTGAAAGTCCCGCCCTTATCTAGTAAACTTTGCATACCTGCTCTCGATCCTAATTGGTCACCCCCATTTAATAGGGCCCGACATTCAGCGGCAAGAAAAGATCTTCCTCTGGTTGTGCTTACAAGGTTGTCTCTTAAGGTCTCTCGCTTCTTTCGAATGACGAGAATTGCAACAGTTTTCTAGGCCTCGTGCCGCTGCTCCTCTTGGTTTGCCACTCTTTCTATCTACTATCAACGGCGAGAATAATTTGAATTGGTATGTCTGTTGTGTCGATGAAGCTGACTATGGAACATGGATGAGACTTCCCCGCTGTCTTGGTCTCCCTCGTGCATCACAAGTTGGACGCCGACAAAATATATTCTTACACAGGGGCTCATCCACCCTTTATTCGAATGGGGGTTTCCGCTTCCTCGACGGGATGGGAACAAGCCAAATAGTAGTAAAGCCGATGGTGTGCCTTGAAATGCATTTTCATTCCTTTTTGGAGCCGGCCACAACCGTGTGGGGAGATTGAAAGCCCGAAAGAGTCAAGCTATCTGCTGCTCCTTAACTTGTTGGAGGTTAGAGCTCTTTGTTCGAAAGAGAGATAGATTTTTTGAATCTACAGAGACAGATATGTTTTTTGAACTGAGCCTGCTCCCCCCTATCTATGGGGCTGTTTAGGAGACTGGAATTCCTTTAGTAAGATAGCTCATGAGTGAAGCTTTCAAACCAGTTCCTTATTTCAGGAGTTTAGGAGTGCATGAGCCAAGGTGCGCTTCTCTTCCAATCGAATATATTCGATTAAAGCAAAGCCAAGAGGATAAGTATACCAGTCCGGCGCAATCAGTTATCAACCAAACCATTCCTTTTTTTTTTGAATTCCCCTCCATAGCGCCGCCTTCCAAGCCCACTAGGAATAGAGTCAAAATGCCTTCTTGGTAATTACCTAAGTAATTTAATGTCTATTGGTTGGTTTTTTGGTCATCTGAAGGAGAATACAATCAGGATTAATTACAGGCCATGGTGATCCTCGATCTCCACCATTGGCTTGACCTGAGGCATCGGGGACTCACCACAACCTCCATGCCCACCCGGAGCAGCACACGTTCCTTCCATCGTCTGATCTCCTCCTGAGACTTCTGATCCTCCTAGGATACTGTCGTAAGCCGCAGCCACAGGATTAATATATGTGGAAATGGCAAGTACACACTGTGCACCACGATCTTGACGTTGCGGATGACGTCCGGCACCTTAATCCTCACATAGTTAATCCTCATCGGCGCCGAGGTCAAACCTCCACCGGCACCGGAGGTTGTGATAAGCAGCGGTTGGCCTCGTTCCAATGTCGGCAGAACTGTCCCCACCGGAAGCTTCTCCAGATCCGCGATCCACAAGAAATGGTTTGGCACAATGTGGAACCTGACGTTGCTGATATAAGAGTGAGAACCGGAGAAGATCGAAAGGTCGTCAACGGCGAAGACCGTCATATTGTTAAGAGTCACAAGCTCGGCGTACTTCACTTTCATAGGGAGGGCTAGGATGCTGAAGCCATTGTTACGGAGCCGGAGCATGGCATCTCTGAGCATCAGGCGCATGATAGCAGGCTGCCCCTATTAGATAGGGCCGGAAGTCTGGATATGTTGACCAGAACGATGATCTGGATGGAACGGGAACGAGAGCGAGGTCATCCTCTCCACGTCGCAAGAAAACGGAGCGATGAAACCTTGAAGGCCATGAATAACCACCATGCCGTTGTTGAAGAGACCAGGTTGCGTGATCTCCACCCTTCCGATAAAGACCTTAGCACTAGCAGTTGTGCTGGTCTTTCTATTGACCGAATCAGAGGTGACGGTGATGCAACGGCCTGGACTCAAGGTCTCGATCTTGGTACCAAAAGCAAGTCTCCGCAGATAATCAATTGTGAAGAGACCAGGAACAATGTGCTCACGAAGGAGGTTAGAGAAAGAGCAAGAGAAGCAGGTGCAGAGGGAGGCATCTGATGGAGCGAAGATCGTAGAAGGACCGGTCCAGGCAGAGGCAGCGGTGGCCGCGGAGTCAGAGAGTGAAGGAGCCCCATAAGCTAGAAGGGCTAGCTCGTGGAAGCCGAGATGGGACAAGATCGGAGGGAGGAGTGCTGTGTGAGAGAAGAACGAGTGTTCTTGGAGTTCTTGTGGAGTCGACGGTGTAGTTGCCGTTGTGGAAGGTGTGAAGCTTGCTTCCAGTCCTTCAATGGCGGTCACCCTCGGGTTGCAGAGCATTGCGAGGATCGAGATTGCGAAGAGCACTGTGAATCGCAAAGAGATGTCCATGGCGGAGAGAGAAGAGTGAGAAGGCCAGTAAGAGAAGGGTTTCCTTCAGAATCCTTCGTCAGAGCGAGCTTTGACCCAAAGCAGCATCCTTTCTTTCCACCTGAGATGAAAAACCATTGAGAGTCTCAGAAGAAGTCCGATAAAGCGGTTCAATAGTCGAAATTTTCACCTGACATAGCAGGGCCTTGTCTTCCTTGATTCCTTGGGGAGGAAAGGTGCCATTTCTCGCCTGCGTTTTTCCCTCGGTTAGGAACTACTTTGAAAGCGCTTGATCGGCCTGATGAGCTTTCTATTGAGCATTGGAATTGGAGGAAAAGGCCGCATACAATCCTCAGCAAGCTTTTATCGACTTCTATTCCGCTTTGAAAGACCAAAAGAGCAATGTACACTTGCCGCGAAACCTCCTCTCGAATGTACACTAAACGCGACAACAGATAGCCAACCGGTCTTGATTGATGTGCATTAAACGCGACAGGTGTGTACTTCCCCCGAAGAGACCTATTGATAGATATCCTGTGAGAGTGCGTGGGATCGTGTGATCTATTCCCAAAAGAATCTCGTATTAGTGGTTGTAGAGAGAGAGGGGTGTAAGCCTTTCGTTCTGGTAAAAAAAGAAACTAATATAGGATTCCCTACTAAGCCAACCATGGGGAATCAGTCTTTCTCACACTTTTCAATCACATAGGAGACATCGTCTTTAGAAAGCAACTAGCTCTCTATCCATATCTAGTTGTGGTCGACTAAGCCCTCAGAGAATCTC